>CDZS01010488.1_pt1 | contig 272156 bp, 246 predicted proteins | sample 557751 | NCBI WGS metagenome assembly CDZS01 (sample SAMEA3182113, study PRJEB8094) | gut metagenome | biome: human; feature: gut; material: Stool; isolation source: human stools | place: Canada | collected 2013-05-07 | reverse complement strand
CTCCCCGGCATCGTAGCCGATGAACTTATGGACGCGCTGGCCGCTGGTCCACACATCCTTGCACGGCTGGTAGTTGTTGCAGAACTTTTCCTGCGTCCCGATCTTGTGCTTGAGGGAGCAGCGCTTGAAGCCGTAGGCGATGGAGGGCAGCGTCCCGCTGTTGATGCACTCCTGTTCCAGCGTCAGGCGGTTGCCGTCTTTGTCGTGGTACTGTACAGAGGTGATCTTCGGAAGACCATGCTTTTCCAGCCAGCCGTTGAAGGTCTCAATGAACTCATACGTGTGCGGCTGTTCTCCACCGGTGTCAGCGAATAAGATCAGGTCTATCGGGATTTTGTGCAGGTACATTCCGATGATCATGGCGGTGCTGTTGGTCCCGCCGCCAAAAGAAACGACATTCATCACTTTCTCCTCTCCGGCGTCAATATCGCGGCCAGCTCCACGCCGCGCACATCGGCCTTATCAAACATTTCAAACACCTTGTCCCAGGCGGCGGCGCATCCGCTCGCCGTCACGGTCGCGCCGGTCCTCTCGCCGGTGGTATAGGTAACGATCACAGCATATTTCATTCTTTAGTTCTCCTTTAGCTCAGGGCACCAGGCCGGAATGTATGGCAGGAGCCGTTCAATTCCGACGATGTACCCCTTGCATCGTCCATCTGCGCCGCAGCGGAAGGACGGAATATCGTTCAGCCACGGCTCCGTAATGAGGAAGCGGCAGCCCTCGCACGTGCGGGAGTAGTCTGCCTTCACAGTGCGCTTCATTCCGCCGCCTCCGAGGTCCCGCCGGTAAGTCCTGCATAGGTCCAGCCATCTTCCCGGACCTGAAAGGCGTCTCCGAGCTGCACCACATCAGGGAAGTTCGCCTGCGTGGTCTGAACGGCGAACTTGTCGATCTCTGTGGCGTGGTAGCTGGCGATCTCCACGCCCAGCTTGTCCAGGGCGATATGCCCACAGCTCATGCCATCGTACATAGACAGGACTTCCACCGGCCCCGCCGCCAGTCCCTTGAAGTGGCCCATGATGTGCGCGATCACATCCACGGTCCAGCCGTTGCCCAGCATTTTGTAGGCTTGGCTGGGGCTTACGGGGAAAACGTAGGTCTCCGGCACCGTTTGGAGGCGCATACACTCGCGGACCGTCAGCTTGCGGATGATGTAGCAGCCGTCCCTCAGCTTGATAGGGTACTCTTGCCCTTTGACCGTGATCATTCCGTCGCGCACCTGATAGATCGGCGCGTCCAGGGTCCCGCAGTATTCGTAAAAATCGCACGAGGTCGTCAGGCAATTCGTCTTGTCCTTCATGGCCCGGCCCCGCCGCGTCTTGCTCTGCGGCATGGCAAGGTCCACACACTCGCCCGGCTGAATGACTGTGTACCCCAGCTTCGTCGCCTCGTTCACCTGCATGGGAGGAGCGGCGGCCTTTATCACCGCACCATCTACTACCAGCACGGCGCAACTGCTCGTGACCATGCTCCCGGTCGAAAGGGTAGGTGCTTTCTCTGACACTTCTGCACGGTTGTATGGGTTGAACATCTCCGGCAGGTAGCCTTTCTTCTCCACGATGTCGCTGATCGACCGACGGACGGTTTGATTTTTCTCTGCATCGACCAGCACAGCATCTTCTCCGTCTATCGCGCAGACATGGAGCGGTTCCGCTATGCAGTCATATTGCTGCTTGGCTGGGTTCGGGTCGTTCATTCTCGGCACAAGATTGTTTTCAAGTTTTCCCATGTGTGCATCGACCGTTCTCGACTTCCAGCTTTCCAGCGCATTGACGACCAAAGCGCCCTTCGTCTCCAAAATATCCCGAAGCAGGATGCCACGGTCCTCCGGCAGCTCGACCGGCACTTGGCTGTATGTACCATCGGGGTTGCGCTTCCCGGCCCAGTAGAGCCGCTGGCGGTTCTGTGCGCTCACCAGTGCGGAGTTGATAAGCACGGGTTCCACGCCCAGTTCCGCCGTGATCTGTGCCCGGATTGCGGAGGACATGGATTTATTGTTCTCATAAAGAAAGTAGTCCGGCTGGTACTTATCGCGGGCGATGCGGTAATTCAGGAACAGCTCCCAGCCGATGCCGCTGGCCTCAGTCTCGCGGTTCTTGGTCTGCGCGATGCTCCAATGGGTGCACGGGCTTCCGCCGATCAATAGTTTCATTCTGTTCTCCACCTTTCCGCCGCCGCCATGACCTTCTCGGCATACTCGCGGTTCCCCGTGTCGTGCCCAGCGTTGTAGGCCGTCAGGGCCGCGCCGACGTTCCCGGCGTACTGGTCCAGCTTTTCAGCGATAAAGGCCACACCGTACTGAATGTTCTCCGCTGGTGATAGATCAGCGGGGAAGTAGTCGGGATTGAGCTGCATCAATCCATAGCAGCCGACATAGCTCACCGCCTCCGGGTTGAAGCTGCTCTCCGTTTCAATGAGGCCCAGGGCCAGCGCGTACTCGACCTTGTGTTCCTGGCAGGCGTCCCACAAGACTTCCTGCAGCTCCGCACTCAGGGGCACGTCCTCTCTGAACGTGAACACCTCCGCCGCCGGTTCCTCCGGCTCCGGGTCCGGCTCAAAGTAAACCGTCTGGACCGGCTGGGAGGCTGGGACCACGATGGTCGGCGGCTCGACAATGATCAGCGTCTCTCGCTCCGCCGCCCGGCGGGCGTCAGCTTCGTCCATGATACGGAGCAGGCCAAGGCAGAAGCAGATGATCGCCAGCAGCATACCCATATAGAACTTGTCCGCTTTACTGGCCCGCATCCGTCTTCGCCTCCAATCTCAGCCACCATGCCGGGCTGTTCCGCTGTTTCTTGTAGGGGCAGCCCTTTCCGGCATCGCAATTCACGCGCCCGCAGCCAGCGCAATAATTTCTCTGGAACTCCTCGTCCCACGGGCCTTCCAGCACAGGGAGCGAAGAAAGGAACTCGCCCAGCGCTTCCGGGGACTGCGTGATCTTTTCAAAGTTGGTCATTTCTTTAGGCTCCTTCCATGCTCGGCGCGGCCTTCGGACGGCGGCCACGCTTGCGCAGATTGCTTTGATAGGTCTTCTCGCCCCGCTCGGCCTTGTACTCCGGGCGGAAGTTATGGTCCAGGACCATCTCGCCGGTCCGCTCGTCGGTCTCTTGCCCGCGCTTCAATTCCGTGTACACGGTGCACTGGCTGATACCCAGCTCGGCGGCGATCTTTAAGGGGGAAGCGTTGTCCTTCCACATCTGTTCAATCTTTCTGCGGTCCTCAAGCGTCAGCTTCTTCACCATTCGTCACCTCGTTTCTCCCATTTCAAGCCCTGAAATAGATAAAAAAATAATGCAGAAAAAAGCGTTAAACTTTTTTCTGCATTTAATTTACTATGGGACCAAAATTCTCTGTGCGGTTTTGCTCAGGTGCAAAGTGAGTCGCGGCACGTGTGCCGCGAGGAAGCAGCGCCAAAGGCGCTGCACGGGTCAAAGGGGATATTCTCTTTCGCAAAAGAGAATATCCCCTTTGGAACCCCAAGAGAAAGACTTTGTATTGTCAGATTGCAGCTTGAAGAACTGCACGCGCTGCGCAATCAGGTGCCTGCTTGATGATGTATCTAAACGATTTGACTTTCTTCTATCTTCGCTGTCGCTTTGCCTGCGTGTCGTTAGCCTTACGCAATCTCCGTCTACTTCGGATTTGCACAAACTTGCTATTGCCTGCCAAGGCGGCATTGCTTCGCTCGCCGCAGTACGCATTACCAAGACGATATGTATTGCCGATAGTAGGTGATTAGGCTGCACAAAAACAAGATGAGCAGAGCGGCAGCGGGTAGTAGAAGTAGGCCAAGTCGTATAGCAACACCAAACGCGGCAACGCCGCGCGCAGGTATTCTCATTCCGGAGGCATAAAGGTCATTCAAGCCCGAGACTGCCAATCAGAACCTTTCTCTTGGGGGTTCAAGGGGGCCATTCTCTTTTGTGAAAGAGAATGGCCCCCTTGTCCGTGTCCCCTGCGCGGCGCGGGGAACACGGAGCAGCGCATCACGCTGCAAGAACTGCAATTTTGCATATAATTGCCCACAATACAAACAATAACTCTGCAAGTTTTATTTGGAAGGAGAGCATTTCAATATGGAAAAGCGAAAAGAGATGTGGCGCGCGCTGCCGTTTGTGATGGCGCTGCTGCTGCTCACCCTCGTGCCGGCGCAGAGCGCATCGGCGCTGTTCGGCAAGAGCAAGGAGGAGGTCAAGGCCGCCGACGGCGCGCCGGTGGCGGAGAACATGGAGATCAAGGTCTACCGCGGCGTCGCGTATGAGGGCGAATTCCGCGCGGTGGACAACGAGGGCGACGAGGTGACCTTCGCCATCGCGCAGGAGCCGAAAAAGGGCACGGTCGCGCTGACGGAGGACGGCCTCGGCTTTGTCTACACGCCGGGCGGCAAGCTGGGGACGGACAGCTTCACCTACACGGCGATCGACGCCTACGGCAACACCTCGCTGCCCGCGACGGTGAGCATCACGATCGAAAAGGCGAATAGCGGCGTCTGCTACGCCGACATGGGCGGTGATCGCGCGCACACGGCGGCGGTCGATCTTGCCGAGCACGGCGTGTTTGTGGGCGCAAAGATCGGGGACAGCTATTTCTTTGAGCCCGAGCGCACGCTCTCGCGCGGTGAATTTGTCGCGATGGCGCTTGCGGCAATGGACGTGAGCGAGGAGGATGTGCAGATGACCGGCTTCTGCGACGATGCGAGCATCCCGACCTGGGCGAAGGGCTACGCCGTGAGCGCGCTGAACGCGGGCGTTGTGTCCGGCGTCAGCACGGCGGAGGGCGTTGCCTTTCGCGCGAATGACGCCATTACGCTCAATGAGGCCGCGGTCGTGCTGAACCGGCTGCTTCGCGTGACGGACGTGGACCTCTCGGACTACGACGTGCAGGACGCGGACAACGCCTGGTGCGCACAGGCGGTGGCGAATTTGCAGTCCGTCAGCGTGATCGAGAGTGGGCGTTTTTCCACTGACGAGATGCGCTCGGGCGTGACACGTGCGCAGGCGGCAGAGATCCTCAGCGCGGCGATGACGCTCAAGGACGGACGCGCGGGAAAGGGCGGACTGCTCTCCGGCATTTTCGGCTAAGGGCAAAAAGTGAGAAAAGCGAACAAAAGAGAGCGGTTTCACGCCGCTCTCTTTTGCTTGTATTTGGGAAAAAGCTGTGGTAAAGTATAAACTAATATAGTATGGATAAACGGGGGCGGCGACGTCCCTTTCAAAAATAAGGAGGAAAACGGTATGCGTATCGTTGTTTTAGCAGGTGGACTGAGCATGGAGCGCAATGTGTCGCTCTCGAGCGGCAACAAGATATGCCGCGCGCTGAGAGCGCGCGGACATCAAGCCATTCTGGTGGATATGTTCATGGGCTTTGAGGACTACGACGGTAAGCTCGAAGATGTCTTCGACGCACCGGACGGCTTCTGCGGCGACTACTCCGTCGCCGAGGCGGAGCCCGACCTCGCCGCTGTGCGCGCGAGCCGCAAGGACCAGAGCAAGAGCCTTTTCGGTCCCGGCGTGCTCGATGTGTGCGCCAAGGCGGACGTCGTATTTCTGGCGCTGCACGGCACCTGCGGCGAGGATGGCCGCGTGCAGGCCGCGTTCGACCTGCTCGGCATTCCGTACACCGGCGCAGGCTACCTCTCGAGCGCCATCGCGATGGATAAGGACCTGACGAAGCGTCTTGTGTCGGAATATGTCATCACGCCGCAGTGGCGCACCGTGCGCTACACGGAAGGCGACATCGCGCGCCTTGTGTCGGAAACGAAGCTCCCTTGCGTCGTCAAGCCGGTCGCCAACGGCTCGTCTGTCGGAGTCTCCATCGCGCATACGGGCGCGGAGCTCAAAAAAGCGCTTGAAGAGTGCTTACAGTTCGGCGCGCAGGTCGTGCTCGAACAGTACATCTCCGGCCGCGAGATCCAGGTTGGTATCATCGCGGGCAAGGCACTGCCCTCCATCGAAATTATCCCGAAAACGGGCTTTTATGACTACGCGAACAAGTATCAGGCCGGCGCGGCGGAGGAAATTTGCCCCTCTCCCATCCCCGAGGACTGGGAGATGCGCGTGCGCACCGCGACCGAGACGGTCTACCGCCTGATCGGCCTGAGCGTTTACTCCCGCGCGGACTTCATCGTCACGCCCGACGGCACGCCGTACTTCCTTGAGATCAACACGCTGCCTGGCATGACAAAGACGAGCCTCCTTCCGCAGGAGGCGGCGGCGGTCGGCATCGGCTACGAGGAGCTGTGCGAGAAGATCGTCGAAGAGTCGCTGAAGCAGAGAAGAGGGCTGTAAATGGAGACCATCACGGTAAAGGAACTGCTCGCGGCGGTGCACGGCGAGCTGCTGCAGGGCAAGGGGACGGCGAAGATCCTCGGCGTGAACACCGACAGCCGCACCGTTAAGAGCGGCGAGGTCTTCCTGCCGCTCGTCGGCGAGCGCTTCGACGGGCATGACTATATCGAAAAGGCGCTTTCCGCGGGCGCGGAGGGCTGTCTGTGCGCCCGCGTGCCGGAAACGCTGCTGCCCGGAAAGTTTTACATCAAGGTGCCTGACACGCTGCTTGCGCTCAAGGACTTGGCCGCGTGGTACCGTGCGCAGTTTTCTATTCCCTTTGTGCAGGTGACGGGCAGCGTCGGCAAGACGACAACAAAGGAAATGATCGCCTCGATACTGGGCGTGAAGTTCCATACGCTCAAGACCGCGGCCAACTATAATAATGAGATCGGCACGCCGCAGACGTTGCTGGGCCTCTCCCGCGCACATCAGGCGGCGGTGATCGAGACGGGCATGGACCGCGCGGGACAGATCCGCTACCTCGGCGAGATGGTGAAGCCCGACATCGCCGTTATCACGAACGTCGGCGACATGCACATTGAATACCTCGGGTCGCGCGAAAACATTCTGAAGGCCAAGTGCGAGATCTTCGAAAATCTCAGAAAAGACGGCCTCGCCGTTTTAAACGGCGACGATGAGCTTTTGAACACCGTCTCTCTGCCGCAGAAAACGTTGCGCTACGGCCTGTCGGAGCACTGCGATGTCCGCGTCAGCGAGGTCGAAGACCTTGGCATCGACGGTATCCGCTGCGTTGTGACGACGGAGAAGGAGCGCTACGCGCTCGCGATCCCCGCGCCGGGCAAGCACATGGTCTACTCCGCGGCGATAGCCGTGGCCATCGGCGAGTACCTTGGCGAAACGAAGGAAGAGATCGAGCGCGGTGTTGCGGCCTATGAACCGGCGGGCTCGCGTATGCACGTCATTTCACTTTCTGAAAATCGCCGTCTGCTCGACGACTGCTACAACGCAGGGCCCCAGTCGATGGCGGCGTCGCTGCGCGTATTGGGCGCGAGCGGCGGCAAAAAGGCTGCCGTCATCGGCGATATGGCGGAGCTCGGAGAGCTCACCGAGCGTGCGCATAAGGAAATCGGAGCACTCACCAAAGAGCTCGGCATCGACACTGTCATCGCAATCGGTGCACGGGCAAAATACTTTACAGAAGGGAACCCCTCTGCGCAGTGGTTCGGGAGCGTGGACGAGGCGATGGGCGCCGTCAAGGCGGCGTTCACGGCGGAGACGGCGATGCTCGTCAAGGCCTCGCACTCCATGCACTTTGAGAAGATCGTAGAGGAACTGACCAAAGCATGATCGACATCAGTGTTACGGGACTCGTCAAGTCCTTTGACCTCGAAAAGAAAATACTGGACGGTATCACCTTTCAGATCGACACGGGCGAGCGCGTGGGCCTTCTCGGCAAAAACGGCGCGGGCAAGACGACGCTTTTCCGCATCCTGACGGGTGAACTCGACTACGACGCGGGCGAGGTGAGCATCGCCTCGGGCCGCAGGTTGGGCCTCATCTCACAGATCCCCGTGTATCCCGAGGGCTACACGGTCGAAGACGTGCTCAAGAGTGCGTTTTCGCGCATGCAGAGGATGGAGGACGAGATGAACGCCCTCTCCCAGCAGATGGCAAGCGGCGACGAGAGCGAAGAGACGCTGCGCCGCTACGGCGAGCTTTCGGCCAAGTTCGAGGGTCTCGGCGGCTACGATACCGAGACGCCCATCAACAAGGTTGCCAACGGCCTTTCCATCCCGCCGGAGATGCGCGAGCGCCTGTTTGACACGCTCTCGGGCGGCGAAAAGACGCGCGTGAACCTCGGCCGCCTCATTTTGGAGGATACGGATATTTTACTTCTCGACGAGCCGACGAACCATTTGGACCTGCACGCCATCGAATGGCTGGAGCAGTATCTCTCGACGTTCAAGGGTACGGTCGTCGCCATCTCGCATGACCGCTACTTTTTGGACCGTACCATCACGCGCGTCATTGAGGTGCTCGACGGCAAGGCGGAGTTTTACAGCGGCAACTACAGCTTCTACGCGGTGGAAAAAGAGCGCCGCTATTTGGAAAAGATGCGCCAATACGAAAAGGAGCAGGCCAAGATTGCCCAGCTTGAAAAGAGCGCCGAGCAGCTGCGCATGTTTGCCTTCAAGGGCATGGACAAGACGTACCGCCGCGCGCTGTCGATGGAAAAGCGCATCGAGCGTATGCGCACGACGGACAAGCCGACGAAGGAACGGGCACTGAGCGCGCAGTTCAAGTCGCAGGAGTTCTACGGCGACGAGGTGTTCGCGCTCAAAAAGCTCAAAAAGAGCTTCGGCGACCGTGTGCTGTTCCACGACGTGGACTTGCAGGTGCGCGGCGGCGAGCGTATCGCGCTCATTGGCGACAACGGCACGGGCAAGTCGACGCTCATCAAGATGCTGATGGAAGAGGAATATCCCGACGAGGGCAAGATCAAGTTCGGCCCGTCGGTGCGCATCGCGTACCTGCCGCAGATCGTCGAATTCGACGTGCCGGAACGAAACCTGGTCGACACGATGCTCTACTCCAAGCGCAACATCACGCCGCAGAGCGCGCGCAACCGCCTGGCCGCGTTCCACTTCACGGGCGAGGACGTTTTTAAGAGCGTCAGCGTGCTCTCGGGCGGCGAGCTTTCGCGCCTCAAGCTCTGCATCCTGATGGATGAGGAAGTGAATCTCCTGATCCTCGACGAGCCGACGAACCACCTCGATATCGCGTCGCGCGAGTGGATCGAAGAGGCGGTGGAGAGCTACGACGGGACGCTCCTGTTCGTGAGCCACGACCGCTATTTCATCAACCGCTTTGCAACGCGTGTGTGGGAGCTTGAAAACGGCGTCATCACCGACTATCCGATGGGCTTTGCGCGCTACCGGCAGGTCAAGGCACTGGAGGCGCAGAACAAGATCGACCACATGCCAAAGACTGTAAAGGAAAAGACGGTTACAGAAAAACCGAAGCCGAACCGCTCGGCCCAGCAGGCGCGGCGCCAGCTCACCATCTGCGAAAAGGAAATTTCGGCGCAGGAGACCGCCATTGCCGAGATCGAGCAGCGCCTCGAAGAGGCGGGCGGCGACTACGAGCGCTACAGCGAAGTTTATAAGGAGAAGGAAGCCGCCGAGCAGAAGCTCAGCGAGCTGATGGAAAAGTGGGAAACGCTCGCCGAGCAGGCGGGCGAATGAGGAACATACCATGAAGAGACAGAAAAGACTGTGGACGGCGGCAGCAGCCTGTGCCGTGCTCGGCGCGGCGTGCCGGGCCGTCCCCGGCGTGCGCTTTGCAGGACTGCTGTTCTGGTGCCTGACGGCGCTTTTGATCGTCTTTGCGATGCTCGAGCAGTACAAAGAGCATGCATGGGCAAAGTGGGGAAAACGCGTTCTGCTCGCGCTCGTGTGTCTAGGGCTTGTCGCATTCGGGTATCTTGAATCGCTCGTTATTCGCGGCGCGCACACGGACGGGCGCGCGGAAGACGCGCAGTGCGTGGTTATTTTGGGCGCGGGCGTGAACGGCACGACGCCGTCGCTGATGCTCTCGTCGCGGCTGCAGGCGGCGCTTGACTTCATCGCGGACAAGCCGGACATCCCCATCATCTGCTCAGGAGGTCAGGGGCCGGGGGAGGATATCTCCGAGGCCGACTGCATGGCCGACTGGCTCATCGCCCACGGCGTGGACGAGAGCCGCATCTACCGCGAGGATCGATCGACCAGTACGCAGGAGAACTTTGCTTACAGCGAAGAGATCATGGCGGAGCTGGGGCTTGATGCGGGCGACACGTTCGCCTTTGTCACGAACGACTACCATATTTTTAGGGCGGGGCGCATCGCCGGAACAGATGCGGCCTGCGGCGTGGCGGCGACGCTGCCGCGTAGCGCCTATTACGATGCCTTACAGCTCAACTACTATGTGCGGGAGGCCTTTGCCACCGGTTGGCTCCTGCTGAGAGGAAACTGAGTATGAACGATAACATTTTATGCCTTTACTATTCCCGCACGGGAAACACGAAAAAAGCCATGGAGGAGGTCGCCGAGGCGCTGGACTGCGAATGTCTCGAAATTCGCGACAAGGTCGATCGCAGCGGCACGATGGGCTACCTTCGCTGCTGCTTTGACGCGATGCACAAGCGCACGAGTGCGGTTTCGCGCCCGAAATGCCAGAAGCCGCTGTCGGACTACAAGCTCGTCATCCTCGGCACGCCCGTGTGGGCGGGCCGCTGTTCGAGCGTTATTCGCGGTTTTTTGAAGCGCCGCGGCTATGAAATTCAGAACGCGGCGTATCTCATCACGCACAAGAGCGAGCAGGACTACAAGGACGTTTTCCGCCAGATGGACCTCTATTTGCAGACGCCGCACGTGGCGGAGGTCTCGCTCTGCCCCGATTCCGCGGGCTACCACTTCTGGCGCGACCAGTTCGTCAAGGCCTGCTCTGACTTCGTTGCGGAGGACAAGGCCTGATGTGGGAAAAGCTCAAACAGCTCGCGCGCCGCTATGACGAGATCGGCGAGCTGCTCGAAGTGCCGGAAATTTACGCTGACCCAAAGAAGCTGCGCGCGCTCACGCGCGAGCAGAAGGAGCTTTCCGCCGTGGTGGAGACCTACCGCGCGTACCAGAAGTGTGAGGACGACATCGCGCAGGCGCTGGAGCTTGTATCCGACCCCGAGCTCAAGGACATGGCGCAGGAGGAATTGAACGCAGCCAAGGCGGAAAAAGAGCGCCTTTTCGACGAGCTGCGCGTGCTGCTGCTGCCGCGCGACCCGAACGACGACAAGAACGTCATCGTCGAGATCCGCGGCGGTGTGGGCGGGGAGGAGAGCGCGCTTTTTGCTGCCGACCTCTACCGCATGTACGCGATGTACGCGGAAAAGCGCGGCTATCGCGTGGAGCTGCTCAACTACAACGACACGGAGCTGGGCGGTGTAAAGGAAGCTGACTTTATCGTCAGCGGCGACGGGGCATACTCGAGATTCAAGTTTGAATCCGGCGTCCACCGCGTCCAGCGCGTGCCGGAGACCGAATCCGGCGGGCGCGTGCACACCTCGACCGCGACCGTCGCGGTGCTGCCGGAGATGGAGGAGGTCGACGTCGACCTCCGCCCCGAAGACATTGAGATGCAGGTCTACCGCGCTTCCGGCGCAGGCGGCCAGCACGTCAACAAGACGAGCTCTGCTGTGCGCCTCATCCATAAGCCGACGGGCATCGTCGTCTCGTGTCAGGAGGAGCGCTCCCAGCTCCAGAACCGCGCCAAGTGTATGGCGATGCTCGCGAGCAAGCTTTACGAGGCTGAGCGCGAGCGCGTGGAGGGTGCGATCACGAGCGAGCGCCGCGCGCAGGTCGGCAGCGGCATGCGCAACGAGCGCATCCGCACCTATAACTTCCCGCAAAACCGCGTGACTGACCACCGCCTGACGGGCGAGAACAAGAATTTCAACATCGACACCGTGATGAACGGTGATTTAGACCCCATCATCGATGCGCTCACGATGCAGGAGCAGGCCGAAAAGCTGCGCGAGAGCACCGAGGCTTAAGAAAGAAGAGAGAACATTGGAGACAAAATGGTTTACCCTCCGCACGGCGGAGGATAAAGAGAGCATCGCGCAGGCGGCGGACATTCTGCGCCGCGGCGGGCTTCTGGCCATCCCGACGGAGACGGTCTACGGCCTTGGCGCAAACGGCCTCGATGAGACCGCCGTGCTGCACATTTTCGAGGCCAAGGGCCGCCCGCAGGACAATCCCCTCATCCTGCACATTCCCGACGCGGGCTGGCTTACGCGCTACTGCGAGGATGTACCGGACGCGGCCTACAAGCTGGCCGAGCGCTTCTGGCCCGGCCCACTGACGATGATCTTAAAGAAAAAGCCCTGCGTGCCGCTGCGCACGACCGGCGGGCTCGAGACCGTCGGCATGAGATGTCCCGACCATGCGGTCACGCGCGCCATCATCGAAGCATCCGGCGTGCCGGTCGCCGCGCCGAGCGCGAACACCTCTGGCCGCCCGAGCTGCACGACGGCAGAGCACGTGCGCGAGGACATGTGGGGCAAGATCGACGGTATCGTCGACGGCGGCCCCTGTCAGGTGGGCGTGGAGTCGACGATCATCGACCTGACGGTCACGCCGCCGCAGCTGTTGCGCCCGGGCGGACTGCCGCTCGAGAGCCTGCGCGATGCGCTGGGCGAGGTGACGGTCGACAAGGCCGTGACGCAGAAGATGAATGACGGCGAAAAGCCGCGCGCCCCGGGCATGAAGTACCGCCACTATGCGCCTAAGGCCCCCGTCACGGTCGTGACCGGTGGGGCGAAGGCGAGCGCGCGCTATCTGCTCACACACGCGGGCGAGAAGTCCGGCATCATCTGCTTTGACGAGTTCACGCGGCTCTTCGACGGGCACATCGTCCACCCCCTCGGTGCGAGCGACGATAAGCGTGCGCAGGCGCAGCACGTCTTCGACGCGCTGCGGACGTTCGACGAGACGAATGTGGGCGAGATCTGGGCACAATGTCCGGACAGTAAAGGCCTTGGCCTTGCCATCGGCAACCGCCTCAAAAAGGCCGCGGGCTTCCATGTGGAGGACGCGGACGACGGCAAGATCGTCATCGGCATCACCGGCGGCACGGGCGCGGGGAAGACGAGCCTTCTGCGCGCGCTTGAAAGAAAGGGCGCATGCGTGCTCGACTGCGACGCGGTCTATCACGAGATGTTAAAAGATGACGAGCCGCTGCTGCGCGCGCTGCGCGAGGCGTTCGGCGATGTCATTTTTCGGCAGGACGGCAGCGTGGACATCCACGCCATCGGCCTGATCGTCTTTAAGGACAGAAAAAAGCTCGCCGAGCTCGACGCCATCGTGCACGAGCGCATCCCGCGCGCGCTGGCGCAGAAAATGGCGGCGACGAACGCGGAGATCATCGGCCTCGATGCTATCAAGCTCATCGAGAGCGGCCTTGGCGCGATCTGTGACGCGACCGTCGCCGTAACGGCGCCTGAAGAGATGCGGGTCAAGCGCATCATGGCGCGCGACAGCATCACCGAGGAGTATGCAAGGTCGCGCATCGCGGCACAGAAGGACGCGGACTATTTCCGCGCGCAGTGCGATTATGAATTTGTGAACGATCTGCCGACCGCTGAAAAGGCGGAACACGCGGCTGAGGTCTATATCAACACGATCATCAACAATTTGAAGGAGGAAACTGAGAGATGAGTGAAAAGAACAAGCTCGCTGAAAAACTGCTCTACGCCCCCAAGAATGGCTATGACCGCCTGAGCGCAGAGGATGAAAAAGCGATGGAGGCCTATTGCGAGGACTACAAGAAGTTCCTCAACAACGGCAAGACCGAGCGCCTTTGCGTGGAGTACTGCATCGAGCTGGCGGAAAAGAAGGGCTTCAAGGCCTACGAAGCGGGTATGAAGCTGAGCGCCGGCGACAAGGTCTACTTCAATAACCGCGGCAAGGGCATCATGCTCGCTGTCATCGGCAGCGAAGACCTGAGCCACGGTGCGAACATCGGCGCGGCGCATACCGACTCCCCGCGCCTCGACTTAAAGCCCCGTCCGCTCTACGAGGAGGCCGAGATGGCCTACTTCAAGACCCACCACTACGGCGGTATCCGCAAGTACCAGTGGGTGACGATCCCCCTTGAGCTGCACGGCGTGGTCGTGCTGCGCGACGGCTCGAAGGTCGACGTTCACGTCGGCGGCAAGGAGGATGATCCCCAGTTCATCATCAACGACCTTTTACCGCACCTTGGCCGCGAGCAGGGCAAAAAGCCGCTCAACGAGGCCATCCCGAGCGAGAGCTTGAACGTGCTGCTCGGCGGAAAGCCGTTTGAAGATAAGGACTGCTCCGACCGTTTCAAGCTCGGCGTTCTCCAGTATTTGAACGCGCAGTACGGCATTACGGAGGAGGACTTCATCTCCGCCGAGCTCGAAGTCGTCCCCGCCGGCAGGGCGCGCGACATCGGCTTTGACCGCAGCTTCATCGCGTCCTACGGTCACGACGACCGCGTCTGCGCGTATGCAGAGCTTGCAGGTATTTTTGACGCTGTGTCCCCGAAGAAGACCGCGGTCTGCATCTTCGCGGACAAGGAGGAGATCGGCTCCGAGGGCGTGTCCGGTATGTTGTCTCAGGCGTTTGAGTGGTTCATGGGCGACATGTGCCGCACGCAGGGCGTCGCGCTTTCTGACTGCTTTGCCAACTCCTTCTGCCTGAGCGCAGATGTGACGGCGGCCTATGACCCGAACTTTGCCGACGTGTACGACAAGCGCAACTCCGCCTTCGTCAATTACGGCGTGGCGCTGTGCAAGTATACCGGTTCCGGCGGCAAGGGCGGCGCGAGCGACGCAAGCGCTGAGGTCGTTGGCAAGGTACGCAAGCTGATGAACGACAACGGCGTCTTCTGGCAGATGGCCGAGATGGGCAAGACCGACGCAGGCGGCGGCGGTACGGTCGCCAAGTTCATGGCCCAGCGCAACATCGACACGCTCGACGCGGGCGTGCCCGTGCTCTCGATGCACGCACCGTATGAAACGGTCGCCAAGCTCGACTGCTATATGACCTACAAGTGTATGAAGGCCATCTTTGAGCAGGCATAAGAAAACATTCTGCGATTTCGAAAACGCTCTCCCACAAATGGGAGGGCGTTTTCTGTCCAAAATCATGCAATGGTGAACAAAGTGTAAAGTTTCCTGTGCTTTTACTTGCATAAGCGCTCGCGGCGTGATAAGCTGTCATAACGCATATTGCATAAGGATCAGGAAGGGAAGAGAGTCATGCTCCAGTTATTCACCGATACGTCCGCGAACCTGCCGGTTGCGCTGACGAAGCAACACCACATCACCGTCGTGCCGTTTTCCTACACGGTGGACGGAAAGGAGACGGACTATCCCGATGACGCGGATTTCGACGGTGCGGCATTCTACGGCGCGATGCGCCGCGGCGCGGTCGTCAAGACCTCAATGGTCAATCCCGACCTGATGGCGAACTACTTTGAACGTGCGCTCTCTCAGGGCGACGATGTGCTCTATGTCGGCATGTCCGGCGGCATCAGCGGCACGGCGCAGGCCGCGGTCATCGCCGCGGGCGAGCTGACGGAAAGATACCCCGCGCGCAAGATCGTTACGATCGACACTTACGCCGCCTCCCTTGGCGAGGGCTTGCAGGTGCTTGAGGCCGCGCGCATGATCGAAGAGGGGAAGAGCTTAGACGAGATCAAGGCGCATTTGCTCGCGAGAAGACCGCACATGTGCCAGTTTTTCACGGTCGACGACCTTGCGTACTTAAAGCGCGGCGGACGCATTTCGAGCGCGACGGCGCTGATCGGCACAGTACTGAGCATCAAGCCAATCCTGCGCGGCGACGAGACGGGGCACATCGTCTCCTGCGGCAAGGTGCGCGGCATGAAGCGCGCCTATCAGGAGCTTGCGAATTACTACGACGGCCGCGCGCTCGACAAGAGCGAGATGCTCGGCATCGCCCACGCAGACAATGAAGAGGGCGCGCAGGCGCTCATCGCGCTGCTGCGGGACAAGGGCTTCACCGGCGAATGCCTGAACGTGGTCTACGAGCCTGTCACCGGCGCCCACGTCGGCCCGGGAACGGTGGCGCTGTTCTTCTACGGAAAAGAAAAGTGAACATAAGGAGCGCCCGAAGGGAAACCTTCGGGCGCTTTTTATATGGTAGACTTTGCGCAAAAGACCTGATATGATGACAAAAGAGAGATTTTGAGAGAAAAATGGGAGGGGTTTATGAAAAAATCGTGGCTCATCAGAGCGCTGCTGCTCACCGCGTATTGCGTACCGTTTGCATTTTTCTCTGTGAAGGGTGATATTACTTCGGGGACGATGCTGTATTACGGCGTGATGATCGTCAGCTTTGTGATTTTGTACCGCTGCGCGCTGAAAACAGGCAACGTTCCGATCATTTTTATCGGAAATATACTGAGCTTTATTTCTTCTTATTTGACGGCAAAGCTGTCGAGGTTAGACCCGATGGAATGGTACTGCAAGCCGTTTACATCCCACTCTCTGATTGTCGCAATATCGGTCACGTCCCTCATCATCCATGCGATCATCGTATGGAGAAGAGGCAGAAAGCAGAGGAACGCACAGGGGTGTGACAGAACATGAAGAAACACAAAAAAGCGATGATCGCACTGCTGATCGTAGCCCTGTTCGGTATGATATTGGCCTGCATTTCTTCCCATCCTTTTGTTTCACGCAGGTGCGAGGTGCCGGAGGAGTATGTCGCTGAGATCCGCGCGCAGTCGGTGGGAGTTTACTCAAAGAAAGTGCCCTTGCTGCCGATTTACATTTCCATCGAGCAGTTTTCGGCGGGACGGGCCTATTATACGGTTCACTATTTCCCGTTTGGAACGCTTGGCATGTCCTATAGTTTGACCGACGGATTTTGCCAGGAAAATCCGCTGACGGGCCTGCAATAAGATGAATCGGCAGAACCGGCTGTTTTGCCACTGGATTTTTTCACCCGCTTCTGCTATGATAAACGCCAAAGAAACGCCGTGGATCGGCATTGAATTCAACCCATCAGCAAAGGAGAACCAAATATGGAAACGATACAGGCCATCAGAAGCAGAAGAAGCATCCGTAAGTACCAGCCAAAACCCGTTCCGCACGAGGTCATCGAGCAGATCGTCGCGGACGCGGCCTACGCCCCCTCGTGGAAGAATACGCAGATCGCGCGCTATGTGCTCGTCGAGGACCGCACGACGATCGACAAAATGGCGGAGGAGATGGTGCTTGATTTCAAGCTGAACGAAAAGACGCTCAAAAACTGCCCCGCCGTTATGGTGCTTACCTATGTGACCGGCCGCTCGGGCTACGAGCGCGACGGCTCGTTCTCGACGCCGAAGGAGGCGGGCTTTGAGATGTTCGACGCGGGCATCGCCGCGCAGACATTTTGTCTTGCCGCGTGGGAGCGCGGCGTCGGCACGGTCATCACGGGCTACTTCGACGAAGAGAAGATCACGAGACTTTTGAACCTGCCGGAGAATCAGAAGGTCGGCTGTGTTATCGGTCTTGGCTATCCCGATGAGGAGCCCGCCGCGCCGAAGCGCAAGAGCGTGGAAGATTTGCTGACGTACAAATAAAAAGCTGCAAGCGCCCGAGGAAAACGCCCTCGGGCGCTTTTTCGCTGGATTCGGACAATGCTTTCTGGTAAAATAAGCAGTATAAAAATATAGAAAAATGAGAGATATGGAGGCCATAAGATGAAAAAATACAGCTTATCGGTTATTTGCGTAGTGCTTTTTGCCCTGCTGGCTGGATGCGGCAACAAGGAAACGTCAAACATAACGGTCGATTATGGCGATTCGGCTGTCTACACAGAACAGGATATGGATGATGCGATAAAGGTGATCGAAGAGATGATCGGTTCGTGGGAAGGCTGCGAATTACATAGCATTTCATATTCGTCAGATGACGTCTGCACGGATGAAAAGAACCTTTCGTGGATGAATGATTTGGAAAAGGCAAATGACAACGATCTGGCTTTTACACAATGCATCATGTTCGACAGCAGCTTTCGCTCTCCGAAAGAGGGCGGCGGAGCTTGGGAGCCGGACACGGAATACACATGGTCCTGGTGGTTGGCTCGCAGCGATGGCGGGGAATGGAAACTGATGACTTGGGGATATTAAAGTGCTTCTCAGTTTGAGGCTCGTATTTCCGACGGCACAAAGGGTATGCTTTGTCCGCTTTCTGCAAATCCTACCGGAAATGACTTTCGGGAGGACTTTGCCATGAGAAGCGAAACGAAACCCTCGCAGGACGAGGAGAAAAACGGGCAGGAGCCGCTGCTGCCGCCCATTCAGCCGGTCATCGACTTCGGCTCGGTCGTCATCAAAAATAGCCGCGCGGCCATCCACTGCCTGACGATCGCCGGACAGATCGAGGGCCACATGCTGCTGCCGAACACGCAGAAGGCGACAAAATACGAACACGTGCTGCCGCTGCTGGCGTATTTAGAGGAGAGCGAGGACATCGACGGCGTTTTGTTCCTGCTCAACACCGTCGGCGGCGATGTGGAGGCGGGGCTTGCCATCGCCGAGCTCATCTCAGGGATGAAAAAGCCGACGGTCTCGCTCGTGCTCGGCGGGGGACACTCCATCGGCGTGCCGCTTGCTGTCGCGCCGATGGTGACGATGATCGCGCCGTCGGCGTCGATGACCATCCATCCCGTGCGCACGAGCGGCACGATCATTGCCGCGCCCCAGACGTACCAGTATTTTGAGCGCTTGCAGGAGCGCATTGTGCGCTTTGTGACGAAAAACTCACGCATCGGGCGCGACGAGTTTCTGCGCCTGATGATGGACACGCAGGACCTCGCCTCTGACGTCGGCAGCGTGCTCTACGGGGAAGAAGCAGTGGCCTGCGGTCTCATCCAGCGTCTCGGCAGCCTCTCTGACGCGCTGGACGCGCTGTATCGGCTGATCGACGAAAAGAAGAAGTAAAAAAGCCTCGCAGAGTTTGCCGATGGAAGTCGGCAAATAGAGTGAAATCATTTTCTGTCGGGGCGTGTACCTGACAGAAAATACAACTCAGGCTGCAAGTGTGCGAATTGTTCGCCGTAGGCGAACAATTCGTGCGTGCAGCAGACTGAAAAAGTTTGTCGGAAAAACCCGTTAGGGGTTTTTCGACAGTTTTAGACGCCTTCGGGCGTCTTTTTGCGCTTTGTTCATCGAATCCACTTGAAAAGGCGGCGGAAAAATGGTATATAGTATTAGTCAAAATGTGTCATTATACCCTTATCGTGGGGGATGACGCCTTTTTCCAAGGAGGATATCGCTCGTGTACTTAAAGGCATTGGAGATCCAAGGGTTCAAGAGCTTCCCGGACAAGACGGTGCTCAACTTCGGTGAGGACATCACCGCCATCGTCGGGCCGAACGGAAGCGGCAAATCGAATATTTCGGACGCCATTCGCTGGGTCATGGGCGAGCAGTCGAGCAAGTCGCTGCGCGGCGCGAAGATGGAGGACGTCATCTTCGGCGGTACGGAAACGCGCAACCAGATGGGCTTTGCGCAGGTGACGCTCGTGCTTGACAACACCGAGCACATCTTCCCCAGCATGGAGGAGACCGAGGTCGCCGTCACGCGCCGGTACTACCGCAGCGGCGAATCGGAATACTATATCAACAAGCAGTCCGTCCGACTTCGTGACGTAAATGAGCTCTTCATGGACACCGGCATGGGCCGCGAGGGCTATTCCATCATCGGTCAGGGCCGCATCGACGAAATACTCTCGCAGAAGAGCGGCGACCGCCGCGAGATCTTTGAAGAGGCGGCGGGCATTTCGCGCTTCCGCTACCGCAAGGAGGAGACGGAACGTAAATTGGAGCGCACGGAAGAAAACTTAGTGCGCATCAACGACAAGATCGCCGAGCTGGAATTGCAGGTCGAACCCCTGCGCGCGCAGGCAGAGACGGCGAAGCAGTATCTTATCTACCGCGACGAACTGCGCCTTTTGGAAATTTCCGTGTGGCTTGAAAATCTGGAAACGCTCAAGACGAACGCCATCAAGCTCGACACCGACCTGTCGCTCGCGCGCGAGGAGCTCAAAAAGGCGAACGCGGATTTAGAGGCGTTGTACGCTGCGTCGGAGCAGTTTTCCGCGCGCATTCACGAGAACGACATCGCGCAGGAGGAAAAGCGCGCGCAGCTTTCCGAGCTCGACGCGCAGGTCAAAGAGCAGGAATCTGCCGTCGCGGTGCTGCAAACGGGCATCGCGCACAACGAAGAGAACATCGCGCGCGTGGAGGAAGAACTCAGAAGCCAGTCCGACCGCGTGGGTTCGATGGATGCGCAGATCACGCAGCAGCGCGCGCGTATCGAAGAGCTGGAGAGAAGCAAAAACGAAGTCGAAACGGCGCTCTCCGAGCTTTTGAAGCAGGCGGAGGAGCTGTCGAAAAACGCGGGCGAGGCCGCAAGCGAAGCGGAGACCCTGCGCGGACGCGAGGCGCTTGCCTTGTCCGCCGCGGCGGACAGCCGCGCCGAGGTCGCGGCCCTGCGCTCGACGCTCTCGGAAATGGACGAGCGCGAGAGCGCCATCGCCGCCGAGCAGGAGAGCGGGGAGGCCCAGCTTTCCGACACACGCAGGAGCGCCGCGGAGAACCGCAGGGCGCTCGAGACCGCGCAGGAGGAGGCCGACGCCATCCGCAACATCATCGCCGGTCACACGATGAAGATGCAGGGGCGCGTCGAGCGCGAGAAGGAGACGGGCGAAAAGCACGTTTCCCTCACGATGGAGATGAACAACTTGGACTCCCGCATCCGATTACTCAGCGAGATGGAAAAGGAGTACGAGGGCTTCAACAAGGCGGTGCGCACGGTCATGCAGGCGTCGGAGCGCAAGGCGCTGCGCGGCGTGCGCGGGCCGGTCGCCAACCTGATGAAGGTCGATAAAAAATATGCTGTCGCGATCGAGATCGCGCTCGGCGCGGGCTTGCAGAACATCGTCGTCGAGCGCGAGGAGGACGCGAAGAGTGCCATCCAACTCTTAAAGCAGCGTGACGGCGGACGCGCGACGTTCCTGCCGCTCTCGTCGATCCGCGGCGAGGCGTTGCGCGATGCGCGCGTGCAGAACGAGTACGGCTACGTCGGCCTTGCGAGCGAGCTGGTGGAATACGACCGCGAATACGACGGCATTTTCAAGAATCTGCTCGGCCGCACGGTCGTGGTCGAGGACCTTGACTGCGGCATCACGATCTCGCGTCGGTTTTCGAACGCGTTCCGCATCGTGACGCTTGACGGCCAGGTTTTGAACCGCGGCGGCTCGATGACGGGCGGCTCGATCTCTCGCAGCGCAGGCATTCTGAGCCGCGCAGGCGAGCTGCGCGAGCTGACGGCGCGGCGCGGCAGTCTTGCCGAAAAGCTCGACCTTGCCGCCAAGGCCGCCGAGGACGCCAAGCGCGAGCTTGCCAAAGCGCGCTACGAGCTGGAGGTCGCACAGGGCCAGCAGCGCGCGGCGGAGGACGCCGTGCTCAAATTGCAGGGCGATGAAAATCATTATGACTTATTGCTCTCGTCGCTGCGCGAGCGGCTCGAGAGTTTGGATACCGAGCGCGAGACCATCGCGAGCCGCCGCGGCGAAGTGAAGCGCGTGGCGGAGGAAAAGGAAGCGCTCGCGCTTTCGCAGGAGAAGGAAGCGGGCGAGCTGCGTGCACAGGCGGAAAAGAGCCTTTCCGGCCAGAGCGAGCTGCTGCGTTCGAGCTCGCGCCTCGGCGACGAAATCGCCGAGAAGAAGAGTGCGCTCGCAGGCTATGCCGCCGAGCGCGAGACGACGGAAAAGTCGCTCGCGAGCTTGGAGGGCCTGCGTGCTCAGATGCAGGGCGACGAGCAGAGCAGAAAAGCGCTCATCGAGCAGTACAAGGCCGCGAGCGAGCAGTCGCAGCGCGAGATCGGCACACATGAGACTGAGATCGCCGCGCTGAGCGGCAAAATGACGGAAAAGCGCGCCGAGCTCGAAGCGCTTTCCAAAGCGAAACTCGCACTTGAAGCCGAGCGCAGCCAGAGCGACCGCCGCGGCCGCGAGCTCAACGAAAACGTGCTCAATGTCGAGCGCAGCGTCAGCAAGCTCGAACAGAAGCGTGCGACGAGCGCGATGGAGGAGCAGCAGATCCTCGACAAGCTGTGGGAAAACTACGAGCTGTCGCACTCCGCCGCGCAGGAGCAGCGCATTGAATTAGAGAGCGTCGCTAAGGCGAGCCGCCGCATCGGCGAGCTCAAGCGCGCCATCAGCGGCCTTGGCACGGTCAACGTCGGTGCGATCGAGGAATTCGAGCGTGTGAACACGCGCTACACCTATCTGACAGAGCAGCGCGACGACGTGGAAAAGGCAAAGGGCGAGCTCGTCGGCGTGATCGACAGCATCACGAGCGAGATGACCGTCATCTTCAAAGAACAGTTCGCGCTGATCCGCGAGAGCTTCCAGGAGACGTTTTTGGAGCTGTTCGGCGGCGGCAAGGCCACGCTCGAGCTCGAGGACGAGAACGACGTGCTCTCCTGCGGCATCGAGATCAAGGTTCAGCCGCCGGGCAAGGCGCTCAAGACGATCACGCTGCTCTCGGGCGGCGAAAAGGCGTTCGTTGCCATCGCGCTGTACTTTGCTATTTTGAAAGTCCATCCGACGCCGTTCTGCGTCATGGATGAGATCGAGGCGGCGCTCGACGAGCCGAACGTGGTGCGCGTGGCCAATTACATGCGCCGCATCACGCAGAAAACGCAGTTTATCGTCATCACGCACCGCCGCGGCACGATGGAGGCAGCGGACGTTCTTTACGGCGTCACGATGCAGGAGCGCGGCGTGAGCAAGGTGCTGACGATCAATATGAACGACATGGCGAAGGAACTCAACATTAAGGAATAAAGCGCGAGGAGAAACAAATGGGTATTTTTGCGAAGATCAAAAAAGCATGGTTCGACACCATCGTGTGGGAGACCATCGACGACGAATTCTATGACGAACTCGAGGACAGCCTCATTATGGCTGACCTCGGCGCAACGGTCGCGCACGACGCGGTGAAAAAGCTGCGCGACGTCGTGTACCAGAAGAGCATCCAGCGCGGCGACGACGTGAAGCAGGCGCTGCGCGATATTTTGATTGAAAAGCTGAACGTGGGCGACACCGCGCTCGACTTATCGACGCAGCCGAGCGTCGTGCTGGTCATCGGCGTGAACGGCGTGGGCAAGACCACGTCCATCGGCAAGATCGCCCACCGACTCAAGGGCGAGGGCAAGCGCGTGCTGCTGTGCGCGGCGGACACGTTCCGCGCGGCGGCGGCGGATCAGCTTGAAATTTGGGCAAACCGCGCCGACTGCGAGATCGTCCGCTCGGTTGAGGGCGCGGACCCCGGCGCGGTGCTGTTCGACTCGCTCGCCGCGGCGAAGGCGAGAAATGTCGATGTCGTCCTCTGCGACACGGCGGGCAGACTTCACAACAAGGTGAACCTGATGAACGAGCTCAGTAAGCTCCGCAAGATCATCGACCGAGAGCTGCCCGACGCCGCGAAGGAAACGCTTTTGGTGCTCGACGCGACGACGGGGCAGAACGGCTTGCAGCAGGCGAAGGTCTTCCGCGAGACGGCGGGCCTGACGGGCATTATCCTGACGAAGCTCGATGGCACGGCCAAAGGCGGCATCTGCGTCGCCATCGCGCAGGAGCTGGGCGTGCCGGTGAAGTACGTCGGCCTCGGCGAGGGCATCGACGATCTCCAGCCGTTCAATGCAGAGGAATACGTCAAGGCGCTCATCTGATGGGAAAATCATAAACCTGCGAGACAATAAGGAGACGAATATGGAAATCACTTCTGTTTGCCCCTATTGCGGAAAGGAAATGCGAGATGGAGCCATCCCTGTCTTGCGTGATATTTACTGGTGTCCAAGAGGTGAGGACGGCATGCTCAAAGACGGATTTGGCGACGAGAAGGAACAGGTCTGGCTTGGCAGAGCGGGGCTGTTAGGAGATTATTACACGCCCGCCCGTTACTGTGAGAGCTGCAAGGTGGTCATCGTGCCCGTGCCGGAGATCGAGTGGCCGCTCGATAAGCTCGACAAAAAGTTCACGGCATGGCAGGAAAAGATGAGCGCGCAGCGCGAAGAGCGCAAGGCGCAGCGCGAGGAAGAAAAGCGCGAAGAAAAAAGCAGGAAGAGACGGGAAAAAGACCCGTGGGAGGTTTGACGATGAAATTTGTTTTAGCAACGCAGAACCCCAAGAAATTGAAGGAAATGAGCGCTATTCTGGGCGAGCTCGGCGTGGAGGTCGTGTCGGAGGCCGACCTCGGCGTAAAGATCGAGGTGGAGGAAACGGGCGAGACCTTTGCCGAGAATTCGCTTCTCAAGGCCAAGGCCGTCATGGAGGCGACGAAGCTGCCCGCCATTGCGGACGATTCGGGATTGTGCGTCGACGCGCTGAACGGCGGCCCCGGCGTTTACAGCGCGCGCTTTGGCGGCGAGGGGCTGGACGACATCGGCCGCTACCGTCTTCTTTTGCAGATGATGCACGGGCAGGCCGACCGCCGCGCCCACTTCCACACAACGATCACCTGCGCGTTCCCGAACGGCGATATTTTGCAGAACGACGGCGAGGTCGAGGGCACGATCGCGTTCGCGCCGATGGGCGAAAACGGCTTCGGCTACGATCCCGTGTTCTTCGTGCCTGACAAGCGGAAGACCTTTGCACAGCTCACGGCGGAAGAGAAAGCGGAGATCTCGCACCGCGGCAAGGCACTGCGGGAGTTCAAGGAAACGCTCAGGAACTATCTTGCGGAACATCAATAAAAAAGGATAAGGATAAGGAAATACTATGGAATTAAGCAGCAAACAGCGCGCGTATCTGCGCAGCCTTTCCAATGACCTCGACGTGATCGTTCACATCGGCAAGGATGGCATCGGCGACAACCTCGTCAAGCAGGCGAACGACGCGCTGGAGGCGCGTGAGCTCATCAAGTTCCGCGTGCTTGAAAACAGCATGCTCACCGCGCGCGAGGCGTGCGACGAGCTGAGCGCCTTGACGCGCAGCGAGCAGGTGCAGGTCATCGGCACGAAATTCGTGCTCTACCGCCCCTCGCACAAAAAGGACAAGAAGGACAAGATCGTGCTGCCCAAGGCAGCGAAGAAGACCGTGTAAAAGAGAAAAAGAGGTCGAACAAACTTGAAGATCGGAATTTACGGCGGCAGCTTCAACCCGCCGCATCTGGGTCATATGGCCGCGGCCGAGAGCGCGGCAAAATATCTGGGGCTCGACGAGCTCCTGCTCATCCCGGCGGGTATCCCGCCGCACAAGATGCTCTCCGCCGACGCGGCAGGGGCGGACGACCGCCTTGCGATGACGCGCCTGATGGGCGAGCAGATCGCGCTCGACACGGGCGTAAAGGTCACAGTCTCCGACATGGAGATCATGCGCGAGGGCAAGAGCTACACCGCGGACACGCTGCGCATTCTGCATGAGGAGCATCCCGACGATGAGCTGTGGCTTCTGATGGGGACGGACATGTTCTTGACGTTCCAGTACTGGTACAAGCCGGACGAGATCGTGCAGTATGCGGGCCTGTGCGCCTTTGGCCGCACGGAAAAAGACGGCGAGGAGCTTTTCGCCCCGCAGCGCAAGTACCTCGGCCAGCGCTTTCCGGGCAGCCGCATCGTGACGATGACGCTGCCGAACCTTGTCGACGTCTCGTCGACGGAGCTGCGCGCGCGCATCCCGAAGAGGGAGACGGATGGGCTTCTGGCCCCCGCGGTGCTGGGATATATTTACCGCAAGCATCTTTATGGAACAAATCTCGATTTAAAACGTCTAACCTTAGAGGACCTGAGACCCATCGCGCTCTCCTACCTCAAGGCCAAGCGCATCCCGCACGTGCTCGGCACCGAGCAGACGGCCAAGGCGCTCGCGGAAAAGTACGGCGCAGACGTCGAAAAGGCGCGCTTTGCGGCGCTTCTGCATGACTCGACCAAGCGTCTTTCGATGGAAGAGCAGCTCGCGATGTGCGAGCACTACCACATCGCGCTCGACGAGCTGGAGCAGCATGCGCTCAAGCTGCTGCACGCCAAGACCGGCGCGGCGCTCGCGCGCGACGTGTTCGGCGCGGACGACGAGATTTACAACGCGATCTTATGGCACACGACGGGCAAGGCAAACATGACCTTACTCGAAAAGGTCATCTACCTTGCCGATTACATCGAGCCGAACCGCGACTTCGACGGCGTGGAGGACCTCCGCAAGGTCGTGTGGGAAGACTTGGACAAGGGCCTTGAAATGGGCCTTGCCATGACCGTGGAGGAAATGGAGCAGATGGGCAACCCCGTTCACCACAACACACTGCAAGCGCTGGAGTATCTGAGAGGACATACCCATGAGTGATCAAAGAGAGATTTACGAGAGAGACAGGGAAGACCCCTATTGCGAGGGGCGGCACACGCACCGGAAAGAGGGCTTTTTCGAGCGCAACTGCGACGAGGCCTGGGAGCAGGTCAAGGAGACCTTTTCCCACCCAGGGAGGCTCTTTGCCAAGGTGCTGCTCATCGCGCTGCTGTGCGGTGTGGTCGCCGGCGGCAGCTATCTGCTGAAAATCCGCGCGCCGGAGCTGCCGAGTAAGGGCGGCGACAGCAAGAATAACAACACCGAGCAGACCGACGGCATCGACTATGGCGACGGCGTGCGCCCGAAGGCGGGCGGCGAGCGAAAGAGCAAGGATTTCTACACCGTGCTCATTCTCGGCCGCGACACGGGCGGCGGCGGCAACACCGACACGATGCTGCTCGCGAGCTATGACGTGACGAACCAGAAGGCGACCGTCATGTCCATCCCGCGCGACACAATGGTCAACGTCCCCTGGGATATCAAGAAGATTAACTCTGTCTATAATTACTACGGCGGGGGAGACAAGGGCATTCAGGCGCTCTATAAGGAGATCGCCCAGCTCGTCGGCTTTGAGCCGGATTATCAGGTCGTACTGGAATGGGATGCCGTCGGCGAGATCGTGGACGCCATGGGCGGCGTCTATTACGATGTGCCGCGCAACATGAACTACGACGACCCCTATCAGGATCTTCACATCCACCAGACCAAGGGCTACCGCAAACTCAGCGGCAGCGATGTGATGCAGGTGCTGCGCTACCGCCACGACAACGATATGCGCTATGGCTATCCGGACGGTGACCTTGGCCGCATCAAGACGCAGCAGACGCTTTTAAAGGCGATGATCGAGCAGCTTTTGCAGCTCAAGAACGTGACGAAGATCGGCGACTTTGCCCGCGCGGTGAAAAATAATGTTACCTCGGACCTGACGTTCGAGGAAATGCTCTGGTTCGGCTCGCAGGCCGTCATGGGCGGACTGACGATCGACTCGGTGAACTTTGTCACTATGCCGAACACCGGCAAGATGGTTTACAGCCGTTCGATCGGAGGAATGCTTTCCTACGTGGTGCCGAACGCGCAGGAGCTTTTGGATCTCGTCAACAACGAGCTCAGCCCGTTTGTCGAGACATTCACAATGCGCGACCTTGACATCATGTCCGTCAACGCGGATGGCTCGGTGTCCTCGTCCACAGGACATGTGGAGGACAGCAAGGCCGCCCAGCCGCAGAACCACCATTCCTCCTCCGGCTCACAGACCGGCACAGGGGACAGCGGCACGACGACCGACCCAGGTACGGCCACCGATCCCGGCAATACCGGCGACAACAGCGGCACGACGGTCAACCCCGGCAATACCGGTGACAACAGCGGCGGTACGACCGTTGATCCGGGCAACACGGGCGATAACAGCGGCACGACCACGCCAAGCGAGCCCACCACGCCTGTCGATCCCGTGACCCCGACCGACCCCGGCACGGGAGAGGGCGGCAATACGGGCGATACCGGCAGCAGCGATACCGTCGTTGATGAAATGCCCGATTGGCTGCGCCCGTAACGGGAAACAACACGAAACAATATCAGACTGAAATAAGAAAAGGAGAACCCTATGTTACCTTCCAGAGAAATGGCCGAGATCGCCGTCAAGGCGCTCGACAGCAAAAAGGGTAAGGAGATCAGACTCATCCGCATCGACAAGATCACGACGCTCGCGGAGTACTTTGTCATCTGCACCGGTACGTCCAACACGCAGATCAACGCGCTGTGCGACGCGGTGGAAAAGGAACTGACCGAAAAGGGCGAGGAGCCGCTGCACCGCGAGGGCTACCGCGGCGGCACGTGGGTGCTGCTCGACTATGGCTGCATCGTTGTCCACGTGTTCAATGATGAGGCGCGCAAGTTCTATTCTCTTGAGCACCTCTGGGCCGACGGAGAAGAGGTCGATCTGAGCGCGCTCCTGCCCCACGCGGAGTAAGGGCGATCCCACCTGAAAAATAACGCTTGACAAGGCGGGACAAAACACCTAAAATAGTCATACTATATTGATACAAAACGCGATGACGGAGCATAAAGACGCGCGATTTCCGCCCGAAGAGAGCCGGCGGTCGGTGCAAGCCGGCGGGGAAGCGCACGTGAATGACTCACTCCCGAGCAGCCCGCCTGAAAGGGCGGGACGGTTCGCCTCCGTTACGGGCATGGCTATCGAAGCCGCTGAGGGCACGCGGGTGACCGCGCGCTGAATCAGGGTGGTATCGCGTAATGTGTTCGTTACGTCCCTGACCGTTTGAAAAACGGTCAGGGACTTTTTTCGCATCAAAATACTATTTCACATAAAGGAGAAGATCCATGAAGTACGATTTCGCAGCCATTGAGAAAAAATGGCAGGACAAGTGGGAGCAGGTAAAGCCCTACGCCGCCGTGACGGGGGACAAGCGCCCCAAGTTCTACGGCCTCATTGAGTTCCCGTATCCTTCCGCCGCTGGCCTGCACGTCGGCCACCCGCGCCCGTTTACGGCGATGGACATCATCTGCCGCAAGAAGCGCATGCAGGGTTACAACGTCCTCAACCCCATGGGCTTTGACGCCTTCGGCCTGCCGACGGAGAACTTTGCCATCAAGAACCACATTCACCCCGCCATCATTACGGCGCAGAACATCAAGAACTTCACCCGCCAGCTCAAGATGCTCGGCTACGGCTTCGACTGGGATCGCGTGGTGGACACGACCGACCCGAGCTACTACAAGTGGACGCAGTGGATTTTCCTGCAGATGTTCAAGCATGACCTTGCCTACAAGACCACGATGCCTGTCAACTGGTGCACGAGCTGCAAGTGCGTGCTTGCCAATGAAGAGGTCGTTGAAGGTGTGTGCGAGCGCTGCGGCGCGCCCGTTATCCGCAAGGAAAAGAGCCAGTGGATGCTGCGCATCACGAAGTATGCCGACCGTCTGATCGACGATCTTGACGAGGTCGACTACATTGAGCGCGTCAAGACCCAGCAGCGCAACTGGATCGGCCGCTCTACCGGCACGGAGGTCACCTTCAAGACCAACACCGGCGATGACGTCACCGTTTACACCACGCGCGTCGATACCCTCTTCGGCGTGACCTACACGGTCATTTCTCCCGAGCACCCGATGCTCAAGAAGTGGAAGGATCTCATCAAGAACTGGGACGAGGTCGAGGCCTATCAGGCTGCCGCCGCCCGCAAGAGTGACTTTGAGCGCGGCGAGCTCAACAAGGAAAAGACCGGCGTGCGCCTTGAGGGCATTGAGGTCATCAACCCCGCCACCGGCAAGGTCGTGCCGATGTTCGTCTCCGACTATGTTCTCATGGGCTACGGTACGGGCATCGTTATGGGCGTTCCCGGCCACGACCAGCGCGACTGGGACTTCGCCACGGCCTTCGGCCTTCCCATCGTGGAGGTCGTCGAGGGCGGCGACATCACGAAGGAAGCCTTCACGCTCAAGGATGACACCGGCATTATGGTAAACTCCGGCTTCCTCAACGGCATGACCGTCAAGGAAGCGATCCCCGCGATGAAGCAGTATGCCGTCGAGCAGGGCTGGGGCCGCGAAAAGGTCAACTATAAGCTGCGCGACTGGGTATTCTCCCGCCAGCGCTACTGGGGCGAGCCGATCCCCCTTGTCAACTGCCCCAAGTGCGGTTGGGTGCCTGTGCCCGAGGAGGAGCTGCCGCTCGTTCTGCCGCAGGTGGACAGCTACGAGCTGACCGACGACGGCGAGAGCCCGCTTTCCAAGATGACCGACTGGGTCAACACCAAGTGCCCCAAGTGCGGGTGCGACGCCAAGCGCGAGACCGACACCATGCCCCAGTGGGCGGGTTCTTCGTGGTACTTCCTGCGCTATATGGATCCGCACAACGACCATGAGCCTGTCTCTCACGAGGCGGAGCAGTACTGGGGCCCTGTGGACTGGTACAACGGCGGCATGGAGCACACCACGCTGCACCTGCTCTACTCCCGCTTCTGGCACAAGTTCCTCTACGACATCGGCGTTGTCCACACGAAGGAGCCCTATGCCAAGCGCACGAGCCACGGCATGATCCTCGGCCAGAACCCGCACTACGTCGGCAACGTCTCCACGCAGGAGGAGAAGGACGCGCTCATCGCCAAGTACGGCAATCAGGCGCTCCGTCCGGCAGTCAAGATGAGCAAGTCCCTCGGCAACGTCGTCAACCCCGATGATGTCGTCAAGGCTTACGGTGCGGACACGATGCGCCTTTATATCATGTTCATCGGCGACTTTGAAAAGGTCGCGACCTGGTCTGACGACGCTGTCAAGGGCTGCAAGCGCTTCCTCGACCGCGTGTGGAACCTCGCCGATCAGATGACGGAGGAAGAGGGCGTTTCCGAAAAGAACGCACCGATCGTCCACAAGACCATCAAGAAGGTCACGGACGATATTGATACGCTGAAGATGAACACCGCCATCGCCGCCCTCATGGCTATGGTCAACGAGTTCTATTCGAACGGCGTCAGCCGCGGTGACTTTGAGGCGCTGCTGCTCATGCTCTCTCCGTTTGCGCCCCACGTGGTCGAGGAGCTCTGGGAGCAGAAGGGCTTTGCCGCCAAGCATGACGGCAAGATGGCGATGCAGTGCGCGTGGCCGGAGTATGACGAGAGCAAGACCGTCGCCTCCACCGCGGAGATGGCCGTTCAGGTCAGCGGCAAGTTCAAGGGCACGATCATCGTCCCCGTGGACAGCAATCAGGACACCGTCGTCGAGGCCGCCAAGGCGAATGAAAAGGTCGCCAAGGCCATCGCCGGCATGCAGATCGTCAAGGTCATCCACGTCAAGAACAAGCTCGTCAACCTGATCGTGAAGCCCTGCTGAGCGGAATTTCGGATTTTTTCAAAAATATGAGGAAAGATTATTGACAAGCCGTGATTTTTCTCATATAATACCACCGTTAGTCATGTAAGTGACTCTTAAAGAGCGCCCAGGATCAAGCCGGGTGTATCGGAGGGAGGGAAAACATAAATGTCTGAGATCCACGTCAAGGAAGGCGAATCTCTCGACAGCGCGCTCAAGCGCTTCAAGAGAAGCTGCGCCAAGGCCGGTATCGTAGCGGAGGTCCGCAAGAGAGAGTGCTATGAGAGCCCCAGTGTCAAGCGCCGCAAGAAGAGCGAGGCCGCCCGTAAGAACCGCAACAAGCGTTATTACTAATTAGCTCAGAAAAAGACCTGCCACAGATGTGGCGGGTCTTTTTACACCCTTTTCCAAAGTGGTGCCCTGATTTTCCCGCGCAAGCGCGGAAGGGGGAGCGGCGTGCGCGCCGCGGCACCAAAGGGGGTATTCTCTTTCCGAAGAGAATACCCCCTTTGAATCCCCCAGAGAAAGGCGAGGGGAGTACCCCTCGACCCCCGACATTGCGGGATTGTAGCTCGAAGAGCTGCGCGGCCTGCGGAATCAGGTGCGGTGTACATGGCTTCGCCATGAATCCCTACTATCTGTTACCAATCGCAACCGCGCCTTACTATCGTGAGGCGCGAGTGACGGTAGCACGGCGGCAGACTGCGTGCGGAATGCGGCATTGCTGCGCTCGCCGCATTGATGAGTGCTCTGGTAGGCGGAAATTAGTTTGCACTCCTACAAGATGAGCAGAGCGGCACCCGCAAGGGGTGTGCCGCATCCGTAAGGCGTCAGAGCCGCCAACGGCTGCGCAACAGCGGATAGTAGGAGCAAGTCAAATCGTATAGCAATGCTAACGCGGCAAAGCCGCGCTATGGGCAGTGCAATCGGCAAGCATTGCAGCTCTTCGAGCTGCTCGCTTGCAATGTGAAAACCTTTCTCTTGGGGGATTTAAAGGGGGCCATTCTCTTTTGTGAAAGAGAATGGCCCCCTTTGCCCCGTGCAGCGCCTGCGGCGCTGCTATCCCCCCCGCGGCGCGCTGCGCCGCTCAAAGCTCCGGTAACAGATCTGATATCTCCGGAAACATGAGAAACGCCGTCTGAATGCCAAGTCCTTGCGCAAGGCGCACTTTTTGCCGCAAGGTCTCTGCATCGTCAAACAGCACGAAGTGCGTGCCATTTTCCGCGGAGTAGGTGAAATACTTCGCCATCAGCTCGCGGGAAAAATAGACGGACGATGGATGCTTTTCCCGCAGGGCGAGCAGCTCTTCGCGCGTGAGCGGTGTGCCGCAGCCGGAGGGACAGGGGAGGGGAAAGTCCATCATTACGCGTTCCAAGTCGAGTGCCAGACGCTCCGCGCCATAGCGGCAGGCGGTTTCCTCCAGCAGCGCGCGCAGCGACCCGCCGGAAAGGCCCGTGCCGACGAGGAGCGCTGCGCCCTCGGCCGGGAGCGAGAGGGGGCAGTAGAGCGCCATCCCCCGCGCACTCAGGCGGGCGGAGAGACGCGAGAGAAACGAAAGCCGGTCAGAATACGGATTGGTCTCGAAGTCCGCCAGCACGCCCTGAAAGCCGCGCTTGACGCATTCCGCGACGATGGTGCGGCAGAGCGTGTCGATGCGTGGGATCGCCCCGGTACAGCGGTCGGATAGGCCCATGAGCCCGCCGCGCGGGAAAGCAGTCGCGTCGCAGCGCGTCAGGCATCCGCCCTGACCGACGGCATAGGCCACGTGGACGAGCGGCAGTGCGGGCCTTGAGGCACACTCAGAGAGCGCCTTTGGCGTGATGGCGAGGTAGGTGAGCAGAAAAATCCCCCCTTGTGAAAAGCGCGTTCGGCGCGTATAATAACCGTAATACTTTATGCGCGATGGGAGATCAGTATGCTCAGATTGCTTTGCCCGCAGTGGGTGTTTGACAATTACGAGGCTGTGACGCCGGAATTTCTGAAAGAGCACGGCGTGAAGCTGCTGCTCTCCGACCTCGACTTCACGCTCGCGCCCAAGAGCCAGAGCGAGCCGGACGAGTCGCTCACGCGCTGGATCGGCGCGCTGAAGGAAGCGGGTATCGAGTTTGCGATTTTGTCGAACAACCGCAGTCCCGTGCGCGTGGAAAAGTTCTGCAAGCCGCTTAAAGTCGGCTACGTCGGCCACGCGGGCAAGCCCGGCACGCGCGGCTTTCACGAGGCGATGGCGCGCTACGGCGTGAACGCGGGGGAGACGGCAATGCTCGGTGACAAGCTGCTCACCGACACGCTCGGCGCTCGGCGCAGCGGCGTTCTGATGCTGATGGTCGAGCCGCGCGGCGGCGCGGTGGGGGCGTGGAACCATGTGCTGCACGCCCTGCAGCAGCCGTTCAAGGCCGCAAGCGCGCACGACGAGCGGAAAAAGCACTGAAATTTGCAAATTTCACCCACAACATCAAGAAAAACACTTGCATTGCCGCACTATATGCGGTAAAATACCATAGGTTTAGAACCGATACTTTGTGAATTTGAGGATAGCGATGATATCCTCGGGAATACAGGAGGAAATAGTTATGGCAACGATTACCGCTGGTGAGTTCAGAAACGGTAAAGTATTCGAAATGGAAGGCAAGTACTATCAGGTCGTCGAGTTCCAGCATGTCAAGCCCGGTAAGGGCGCGGCCTTCGTGCGCACCAAGATGAAGAACGTCGTCACCGGCGGCGTGACCGAAACTTCTTTCAACCCCACCGCGAAGTTCGAGGAAGTGGCCATTGAGCGCAAGAACATGGAGTACAGCTACAACGACGGCGATCTGTACTACTTCATGGATCAGGAGACCTATGATATGGTCCCACTGAACCGCGACATGCTCGGCGATGCGTTCCGCTTCGTCAAGGAGAACACGATGTGCATGATCCTGTCCATCAAGGGCAATGTCTTCGGCGTCGAGCCCCCCAACTTCGTTGACCTTGAGGTCACCGAGACCGAGCCGGGCCTTGCCGGCAACACCGCAACCAACACCCTCAAGCCCGCAACGCTCGAGACCGGCGCGGAGATCAAGGTGCCGCTGTTCATCAACATCGGCGACAAGATCCAGATCGACACCCGCACGGGCGAGTATATCGGCCGCGCCAAGTAATAGACATTAAGTAAGCAGCAACAGGAAAATCGTAGTTCCGGTAACAGAAAGGAGTTTTACGATGGGTATTTCTGAAAAAGTCGCGTATCTCAAGGGCCTGATGGAGGGCATGAACCTGAACGCGGATTCCAACGAGGGCAAGCTGTTCCTCGCGATCGCCGACGTTCTTGACGAGATCGCTCTCGAAGTCGAAGACCTGACCGACGAGGTCATGGAGCTCGGCGACGGCTTGGACGTCATCAGCGACGACCTCGGCGACGTGGAAGATATCGTCTATGATGAAGACGAGGACGACTACGAGGATGAGGAAGACGATGAGGACGACGAGGAGGAGTGCTACGCCACGACCTGCCCCGAGTGCGAGGAAGAGATCTTCTTCGACGATTCCGTCCTCGAAGACGGCAAGGTCGAGTGCCCCAACTGCGGCGCGACTCTCGAATTCGACCCCGCCGACCTTGTGGAAGATGAGGAAGAGAAGGACGACTAAGCGTCCCCAAATCCCATATAATCAAAACTGCCGCAGCAGATGCTGCGGCAGTTTTTATAAGCTTTGCACGGAAGAAAATCAGCGGAAGCTATTCTCGTAAATATCAAAAAAACTGCTGACAAATTGGGCCTGCTGGCGCGCTTCCTCCGAGCCGGTCGTGGCTTGCCAGCCGTAGGTTTGATAGGACGAATAATTGAGCTTTGAAAGCCCGAGCAGATGGAACTCCTTTCGGATGAGCGAAATGCCCTCTGGATAGTGCTCGCGCAGCGCGGCAAAGGCCTCGCCGGGGTCCTTGAAAACGGCATACCCGTCTTCTCCCGCGCCGATTGCAAAGCGCGCGTCGCGCTCGTAATAGTCCTCGACGTTCACATTTCCCCTGATGTTCCCCTGACCTACGACATAGTCCTGCACGCAAGGATTCGTCACTTTGCTGATCTTGCCGTTGAAAACAAACACGGCGGCAAGGATGAGAACGGAAAGGATCGCCAGTTCTGATTTTTTCATAAGTGCTGCCTCCTGTCAGTTGCCTTTTTGCAGCGAATCGCCTTGTTTAATTTCATTCTATCACGGGGTGCCTCTGATTGCAAGGCAGAACGGCTGCGGCCATGGTTTGTTTACAAATTTCCGGTTGTACGGCGCGCGAAAGCGTGGTAAACTACCTCATAGCATCGAGCGGCGGCGCTGCCGCCGAAGCAATAGACCGGAAAGGAAGAACATACTATGAAAATTGCAATTCCCTGCGAGAATGGCGAAGTGATGCAGCATTTCGGCCATGCCACGGAGTTTACCGTTTACACCATCGAGGATATCAAGCCCATCGAAAAAGAGACCGTCACGTTTGACGATACCGACCACGAGAAGGTCGCGGGCGGGCTCAAATCCCGCGGCGTCGATCTCGTCATCTGCGGGAATATCGGCGAGGGTGCGCACGCCGCCATCGACAACGCGCATATGCTGCTCATTTCCGGCGTGACCGGAAATGCCGACGAGGCGGTCGACAGCTTCCTCCAGGGCAATCTGGAGCTGATGACCGGCGACAGCAGCGCGAGTGCCGGCGGCTGCGGCGCGGGCTGCGGGGCCGGATGCAGCGCATGCGGCGGTGACTGCGGCGGTTGTGGCGGCGGCTTCCACGAGCCGTACGTCGAGACGCGCACGTTCACCGATATCGTCACGCTGACGGAAGATAACTTCCAGACCGAGGTGCTCGACGATCCGGGCCTCATCATCATCGACTTCTGGGCCGAGTGGTGCCAGCCGTGCAAGATGATGGCGCCTGTCTTTGCCGAGCTCAACGGGGAAGAGGACAAGGTCAAGTTCTGCAAGGTCAACGTCGACGAGCAGCCGAACCTCGCTTCGATGTTCGGTATCGACTCCATCCCGACGCTCGCCGTCGTGCAGGACCGCCACACGCTGACCGGCATGGTCGGTGTGCACGATAAGGCCGACATCAAGGCGATGCTGGAGAAGTGCAAGGCATGAGAATTCGATACAACGAAGACGCGGAGGTCGTCGCCCGCCTGCGCGCCGCGCTCTTAAAGCGCGATTTACAGTGCCCCTGCCGCTTGCAGAAGATCGAGGACAACGTCTGCATGTGCAAGGAGTTCCGCGACCAGATCGCTGACCCCGAATTCGAGGGCTACTGCCACTGCCGTTTGTACTACAAGGAAAAGTAAAAATCGGTTCTAAACCTATGGTATTTTACCACACGTCTGAAAAAGCACCGCCCAAGGCAGGCTCCGCATAAGAAAATATGCGGTTTTGCCTGCACCTTTTTGGCTGAAATACGACCGAAAAAATCTCCCCATACGCCAGTATGGGGAGATTTTTTCAACCGATTTCATCTCAAAAATTCATTGGCAAAACTGCTTCGCACCGAAAAAGAGCAAATTTTGTGCGGAGCCGAGGCACGGCGGCGCAGGCATGCTGTCGCATGGCAAGACGGCGCAACGAAGGAGTCAGTGCAAAATTTGCCTTTACGGCGCATGTTTTCTTATGCGGAGCCGGCCAAAACGGTGCTTTTTCATTCCATCAAGCGCTGCATATCCTGCGGGATAGGCGCTGTAAAGTGCAATTCCTGTCCGGTGACCGGCTGGGTGAACCACAGCTCGTATGAGTGCAGCGCGGGGCGGGCGATGAGGGTTTTGTCCTCCGTGCCGTAGAGCCAGTCGCCCGCGAGGGGATGACCGAGGTATGCCATGTGGACGCGAAGCTGATGCGTGCGACCCGTCTGTGGGCGCAGGCGCAGGAGCGTGAAGCGGTCGTTTACTTGCAGAGTCTCGTACTCTGTGAGGCTCGGAAGTCCATCCACGCGCACGCAGCGGCGGATGATGGAGCCCTCCGCGCGGCCGATCGGCGCGTCGATGACGCCGCACGGCGGCTCGACTGTGCCGACGGTGATGGCGCGGTACTCGCGCCGCAGATCGCTTGAGTGCAGCGCGCGGCGCAGGCGGTCGTGCACGTAGCCGCTCTTTGCGGCGATGAGGAGACCGGACGTTCCCTTGTCGAGCCTGCTGACGAAGTGCGGCACGCTGCCCTCGCCGAGATAATTCGTCAGCATCGCTGCAAGGCTCGGCGCGGAGGCGTCACCCGACTTCGGGTGCATGGCGACGCCCGCAGGCTTGTTGAGCACGAGCAGGTCGTCGTCCTCGTAGACGATGTCGGGCTTTGCTGCATTTGCGCAGTACAAGTCCTCGCGCGGCGTACGCTCGCTGAGGACGACGCTGACGGTGTCGCCCGCGCGGACGATTGTGTTGACATGGACGTTCTGTCCGTTCAATAAAATGGCGTTTTCGCGCCATTTGAGGCTTTTGAGCAGCGTGTAGGAAAGCTGAAGACTGCCGCGCAGGATGCCTTTGACCATGCGGCCGTCCTCCTCCGGCGTCACGGTGTATGTGAGAATGCGCATGGAAGTTCTCCTTTCTCAAGTAAACGGCGCGTAAAATTCACACATAGTATACCATCTTCGCACGAAAAATGATATACTGAATCACACTTCGGCGCTGCCGAAAAACAAGCAACAGGAGGGCAATGGCATGGACAAGAGAACCATCTGCCTTTTGAACGATTCCTTTCCGCCCGAGATCGACGGCGTGGCGAACGCCGTCGTAAACTACGCGAAAAACATCACGAAAAGCGGCGAAAACGCCATCGTCGTCACACCGGCGATGCCCGGCGCAGACGACAGCGCGTTCCCCTTTCCCGTGCTGCGCTACCCGAGCATCGACACGCGCAAGAAGCTCGGCTACGTGGCGGGCTATCCGTTTTCACCCGAGACCGCGCGCGTGCTGACGGAGCAGAAGGTCGAACTGATGCACACGCATTGTCCCATCACGTCGTGCCTGCTGGCGCGCTCGCTGCGCGCCGTGGTCGACGCGCCGCTCGTGCTGACGTATCACACGAAGTACGATGTCGACATCGCCAAGGCTGTGCGCGGCAAGCTCTTGCAGGAGAGCGCCATTCGCGCGCTGGTGCAGAACATCGCAAGCTGCGATGAGGTCTGGGTCGTGAGCCGCGGGGCGGGGGAAAATCTGCGCTCGCTCGGCTACGAGGGCGGCTACATCGTGATGGAAAACGGCGTGGACGTGCCGCGCGGGCGGGTGTCTGACGAGGCCATCGCCGCTGCGACGGGCAGATATGACCTGCCGCAGAACGTACCGGTCTTTCTCTTCGTCGGGCGGCTGATGTGGTACAAGGGTATCCGCATCATTTTAGACGCGCTGAAAACGCTGTGCGAGAAAAATGTCGACTTCCGCATGGTGTTTGTCGGCGAGGGCGCAGACGGCGCGGAGATCCGCAGCTATGCGGAAGAGCGGAAGCTCTCCGACCGCTGCTTTTTCACAGGTGCGATCTCTGACCGCGAGATCATCCGCGCGTGGTATGGCAGATCCGACCTGTTTCTCTTCCCGTCGACGTTCGACACGAACGGCCTTGTCGTGCGCGAGGCCGCAGCCAGCGGTACGGCGACGGTGATGATCCGAAATTCCTGCGCGTCCGAGGGCGTGGGTGACGGGCGAAACGGCTTTTGCATCGAGGAAAACGCCGCGGCGATGGCGGCAAAGCTCGAAGATCTCTGCCGCGCGCCGGAGACGATGCGCACTGTCGGCAAAAACGCCCAGCGCGAGCTGTACGTTTCATGGGAGACGGCGGTGCAGCGCGCCATGGCACGCTACGAGGTCGTCATCGACAATTACCGCAGCGGAAAATATCCGAAGCGCGAGTGCTTCGGCGACGAGTTTTTCAAAACGCAGGGTGGGCTGATGGAGGCCTTTGCCAGCGTGGGCGAGCTGAGCGAGGAGATCGCCGCGGGGCTGCGTATTGAGCGCGACGAGGCGTTGCAGACCATTGTCCGTTCGCGGCAGGAGCTTCGCGAGCGGTTCGGCGAGACAAAGCAGGAGCTCGCCGAGCGCTACGAGACGATTTTGCAAAAAGTGGACCGCTATTTATGAGAAAAAGACGAGCGAAAATTCGCTCGTCTTTTCTTTTTAATCTTCGTGTTTTGGCTTTTCCGCGGCGAACCACATGTTCCACTGGAAGGAGTACGCCTTGTATGTGGCTTCATCCGCGCAGATCAGGCGCACGCGCGACGGCTGCGCGTGCTCATAGCCGTAGTCCATGATGGCGCGCAGGACGCGGTGGGCGGCTTTCAGATCGCTGTCCGTACAGGCGAGGGTCAGCATGTCGCCGTCCGTGAGCGGCAGAAGCTCGGCCGCACGGTCGGAGGAGGGGAGGGCGGCGATGTCGCCGCAGATGATCTCAACGGTCATGGCAGCCTCCTCAGCGGTTCAGATAAGCGCGGCACTTTGCCTCCGCGTCGTGCGCAAGCTGTTCTTCGTCGACTGTGACGAGATGACCGTGGTCGACCGTCACACGGCCCTGAACGACTGTGTAGTCAACGGGTCCGCGCACGCCGACAGTGCCGAGCACGCTTTTGGGGTCAAAGCACGAGCCGACGAGCTCGAGCCTGCGCGAGTCGATCATGAAGAGGTCGCAGCACTTGCCGACCTCGAGCGAGCCGATGTCGTCGCTGCGGCCAAGGATGGCCGCGCTGCCGCATGTTGCCATCTTGAGCACGTCGTAACCGCTGGGGGCAGCTTTGCTGCTGTTCAAACGGTGTAGCAGGAACGCGACGCGCAGTTCCTCCATCAGCGATGAGCCGTCGTTCGAGGCTGAACCGTCAACCGCGAGGCCGACCGGCACGCCGAACTTCAGCATCTCGGGCACGCGGGCGACGCCGGAGGCGAGCTTCATGTTCGAGATCGGGCAGTGCGCCACGCCGGTGTGTGTCTTTGCCAGCACGCGCAACTCCTCGTCGTTGAAGTGGATGCCGTGGGCGAACCAGACGTCGCTGCCCGTCCAGCCGAGGCGCTCCATGTACTCGAGCGGGCGGACGCCCTCGCGTGCGAGCATGAAGTTTTCCTCGTCCTTCGTCTCGCACAGGTGGGTGTGCAGGCGCACGCCGTACTCTCGCGCGAGCACGGCGCTCTCGCGCAGAAGGTCGGCAGACACGGAGAACGGCGAGCACGGGGCGAGCGCAACACGGTGCATCGCGCCGAACGACTTGTCGTGGTATTTCTCGATGACACGGGCAGAATCGGCCATGATCTCGTCGACCGTCTGCACGACGCTGTCGGGCGGCAGGCCGCCGTCCTTGACAGAGAGGTCCATACTGCCGCGCGAGGCGTACATGCGCGCGCCGATCTCGTCCGACGCCGCGAACTGCGCGCCGATGAGGTCGCCCGCGCCCGCGGGGAAGACATAGTGATGGTCGAAACAGGTCGTACAGCCGTGCTTCATCAGCTCGCCAAGGCCCGTGAGCGTCGAGAGGCGGATGACGTCCTCGTCGAGGTTTTTCCAGATCTCATAGAGCGTTTTGAGCCAGTCGAAGAGCTCCATGTTCTGTACTTCCGGCAGGTTGCGGGAAAAGACCTGATAGAGATGATGGTGCGTGTTGACAAGGCCGGGGTAGCAGAGCATGTGGCTCGCGTCAATCACCTTTTCCGCCTCCTGCGGCAGATTTTTACCGATCGCGCGGATGAACCCATCCTCGGCATAGAGATCGACGTTTTCATAAACGGTGTCCGCGCCATCGCACGACACCAGCGAACGAATGTTTTGAATGAGCAGAGTAGACATAGCAATACCTCTTAGACCCGCGCCAAACGCAGGCAGATTTAGTGAAAAATAGCAAGAAGCGCATTTTGCTGCCTCCAGCGGCAAAACAGCTCAAAGGCCTCGCAGAGTTTCACGCCGCGCACGGCGTGAAATAAATTGGAATTCGTCGCGGAGGACGACATGCGCGCTCTATTTTGCGCCGCGCACGGCGCAAATGAATTTGATCGTTTTTTGCCGCGGCGTGTACGTGGCAAAAAACACTTTGCGCGGAGCGAGTGTACGCGCCTGCGGCGTGTGCGCAGAGCAGAGTGCGATCCTACTCAAAAACGGCAACCGTTTCGGTTGCCGTTTTTGAAGATTTTTTATCTCTCTTCGCGGAAGTAGCTCAGACCCAACGATGCGGGCGGCTGATCCTCGCGCTTCTTGCGCAGCGACACGATGATCAGAACGACCAGCGTGACGACGTAGGGGAGCATCTTGTAGAGCTCCTTGATGGCAAGGTTGGTGCCGGTGGGGATGAAGATATAGAGGATGTAGAACCCGCCGAACAGGATGGAGGCCAGCACGCTGACGTTCGGACGCCAGATCGTGAAGATGACGAGCGCGATGGCGAGCCAGCCGCGGTCGCCGAAGGCGTTGTTGGACCAGACGCCGCAGGCGTAGTCCATGACGTAATACAGGCCGCCGAGACCCGCGATCATGCTGCCGATGCAGGTGGCAAGGTATTTGTACTTCGTCACGTTGATGCCGGCTGCGTCCGCCGTCGCCGCGCTCTCGCCCACGGCGCGCAGGTGAAGACCCGTGCGGGTGTGCTTGAGGAAGTACGACGCGAACAGCGCGATGACGATGGCAAGGTAGGCAAGGAAGCCGTAGGACAGGAAGACCTGACCGAACCAGCCGCCGACATTCAGGGATTTGCTGAAATAGGCGCTCGTCGCGCTCAGCGCGATGGAGGGGACTTCGCTGTCGGTCAGCTTGATGAGCGAGCCGCCGAAGAAGTTGCCGATGCCGACGCCGAACGTCGTGAGCGCAAGACCCGTGACGTTCTGGTTGGCGCGCAGCGTAACGGTCAGCAGGCAGTAGAGAAGGCCCATCAGAAGCGAGCCCAAAAGCGAGCAGAGCATCGGGATACCGATGGCGAGGAACGCGTTCATGTCGGCAGCCGGGGTGGACTGCTCGTAGAAGAACGCGCCGATGACGCCGCAGATACCGCCGACGTACATCACGCCCGGAATACCGAGGTTGAGGTTGCCGGATTTTTCCGTTAAGATCTCGCCGGTGCTGCCGTAGAGCAGGGGGATGCCCTGCATGACCGCACGGGGAAGAAAAGCAGTTAGATCAAATATCATTGCTTCACGCCTCCTTCTTGCTCTTGCGCAGGCTGACCTTGTAGCTGATGAAAAACTCGCTGCCGATGATGAAGAAGAGGATGATGCCCGTCAGGATATCGGCGAAGGAGTGGTTCAGGCTGAACACGCTGGAGATCTCGCTCGCGCCGCGGCTCAGGACCACGATAAGAAGGCTCGTGAAGATCATCATGATGGGGTTGAACTTGGCCATCCAGGAGACCATGACCGCGGTGAAGCCGCGTCCGCCGACGATGGTGGTGGTCAGCGTGTGGTCCGTACCAGCGGTGAGCAGCAGGCCGATGAGGCCGCAGATCGCGCCGGAGAGGATCATCGTGCGCACGATGACGCGCTCGACCTTGATGCCCGCATAGCTCGCGGTGCGCTGGCTCTCACCGACAACGGCGATCTCATAGCCGTGCTTGCTGTAATTGAGATAGATATACATAACGCCCGTGAGGATCGCCACAAGCAGGATCGGGAGGAGATAGCGCTGGCCGCCGAGAACGGGGAGCCAGCCGGCCTCGGTATTCTGGTTGATGATACCGATCTTGCCCGAGCCCTTGGGCACTTCCCACACGATGATGAAGAACGCGGCGAGCTGTGTCGCGATGTAGTTCATCATGAGCGTGAAGAGCGTTTCGTTCGTGTTCCACTTGGCCTTGAAGATACCGGGGAGGAAGCCCCACAGCGCGCCTGCCGCGACGGAGGCGACGATCATAATGACGATGAGAAGACCGTTGGGGATCTTGCCGCCAAGGCAGATCATGCAGGCCGCGGTGGCAAGGCAGCCGATGAGCACCTGACCCTCGGCACCGATGTTCCAGAAGCGCATCTTGAACGCGGGCGTGACCGCGAGCGAGATGCCGAGCAGGATTGCGAGGTTATGGAACGTGACCCAGCTCTTGCGCGACGTACCGAACGCGCCGTAGAGGATCGTGGAGTAGACCTTGATGGGATTTTCGCCCGTCAGCAGCGTTGTGACGATCGCGCAGACGATCAACGCGAGCACGATCGCGCCGCCGCGAATCAAAACGGTCTTGTACCAGGGGAGCGTATCGCGCTTGGCGATGTGGAAGAGCGACTGTTTCTTATTCATCCTTATTGCCTCCCCTCACGAGCGTCATCAGTGCGCCGACCTCGCGCTTGTCGGTCTTTCTGGCGTCGACCACGCCGGAGACCTGACCGCCGCAGAGAACGACGATGCGGTCACACAGCTCAAGCAGCACGTCGAGGTCTTCGCCGACATAGACGACGGCGACGCCCTTCATCTTCTGCTCGGTCAGCAGGTTATAAATGGTATAGGAGGTGTTGATGTCCAGGCCGCGCACCGCGTAAGCGGTCATCAGCACGGCGGGGGACTGGGCGATCTCGCGTCCGACAAGCACCTTCTGCACGTTGCCGCCGGACATGCGGCGCACGGGGAAGGACGTGCTGGGCGTGACGACGCCGAGCTCTTCCCAGATGCGGTTGGCGAGTGCTTCGGGATCTTTCCGGTCAAGGAACAGACCCTTACCCTTGCGCCAGGAGCGCAGCATCATGTTGCCCGTCATGCCCATCGAGCCGACCAGGCCCATGCCGAGTCGGTCTTCGGGGACGAACGACATCGAAATGCCGCTCTTGCGGATCTTCATCGGGTCGAGACCGACGAGTTCCTTTTCCTTGCCGCCGTCGGGCGGATAGAACGTGACATGGCCGGAGGCAACGGGGTAGAGGCCCGCAATGGACTCGAGCAGCTCGCGCTGGCCGCTGCCTGCGACGCCCGCGATGCCGAGCACCTCGCCCGCGTTGATGGTGAAGCTGACGTCATCCAGACGCTTGACGCCAAGCTCGTCGTAAGCCGTCAGGCCTTCGATGACGAGGCGCTTTTCAACGTCCTTCGGCTCGGGGCGGCTGATGTTCAGGCTCACCGTGTGGCCGACCATCATGTCGGTCAGCGATTGCTGGTCGGCGTCCTTCGTGGCGACGTCACCGACGTATTCGCCCTTGCGCAGCACGGCCACGCGGTCGGACACGTCGAGCACCTCGTGCAGCTTATGCGTGATGATAATGAGGGACTTGCCGTCGGCCTTCATGTTTCGCATGATGGCGAAGAGCTTGTCCGTCTCCTGCGGGGTGAGCACTGCGGTCGGCTCGTCCAGAATGAGGATGTCCGCCCCGCGGTAGAGCACCTTGACGATCTCGACGGTCTGCTTCTGCGAAACGGACATGTCGTAGATCTTCTGATTGGGGTCGATGTCGAACCCGTATTTGTCGCAGATCTCTTTGACCTTTTTGCTGGCTTCGGCAATGTCGAGCTTGCCTTCAAGGCCGAGGATGATATTCTCCGTTGCGGTGAAAAGATCGACGAGCTTGAAGTGCTGGTGGATCATACCGATGCCGTGTTCGAACGCATCCTTGGGGGAGGCGATCGTGACGGGTTCGCCGTGAATGTAGATTTGCCCCTCGTCGGGGAAATAGATGCCGGAGAGCATGTTCATCAGCGTCGTCTTGCCGCTGCCGTTTTCGCCGAGCAGCGACAGGATCTCGCCCTCGTGCAGCTCAAGGTTGATGGCGTTGTTCGCCACCACTTTGCCGAACCGCTTCGTGACATTCTCCATTTTAACTGCGCATGCAGTTCCCAAGGCGGTCACCCCTTTTTCCGCTGGAGGGCACAGGAAGAAAGCCCCGCAGCATTGTATTTGTACAAGTCATATATTAGCATAATTGAACGGCGTTGTAAATGTAAAACAGAAAAAAACACAAAAAAAATTAGAAGCGTACAAAAATTTTTAGCAAAATAGCGAAAAGTGCCATAAAAAGAAAAAAGATATCGGGCTGCCCGAAGGCAGCCCGATATGTAGTAGCAGAAACAATTAGCCGAAATTAGTATCCAGCAGATCAATGCCGTCGATCATGAGCTGGAAGTACGGGGCGGAACGGGCGGTGGACTCAGCCAGATAACCGTCCTGGACAACCTCGGTGTCGGGCGTGTAGTCGGGATCGGTGTCGACGTCAGCCATGTAAGAGGTGACAGGCTGGCCGTCCACGGTGAAGGTGGAGCAGTCGAAGACGTGGAGCTCGCCGCTCTCGAGCTTGGCGGTCGCATCGGCAATGGCCTCAGCGGTGCCCTCGGCAGCAACGTTCTCGTTCAGGTCGGTCAGCACGACGGAGCCGGTAGCAAGGGTGCCGGTCCAGTCGGCGTCGATGGCCTCGCCGTTCATGGCAGCCTTGATGGCATACTCATAGTAGGGAGCCCAGTCGATGCGGGAGGAGATCAGATAGGTGTTGGGGCAGGCGGCCTCGGTGGAACCGTTGTAGGAAACGTCGGGAACACCGGCGGTCTCGCAAGCGGTGGGAGCGCCCATGGAGTCGGCGTGCTGGCTGATGAGCTTGCAGCCGTTCTTGATGAGCTTCTGCGCGCCTTCCTTCTCGGCGGTCTCGTCATACCAGCTGCCGGTGAAGGTGACTTCCATCGTGGCAGTGGGGCAGACGGAGCGAGCGCCCAGGAAGAAGGAGGTGTAGCCGGAGATAACCTCGGCATAGGTGAAGGCGCCGACGTAGCCGATCTTGGCCTCGTCTGCGGTGAACTCACCGTTGGCGATCATCTCGTTGAGCTTCATACCGGCGGCGATACCGGCGAGGTAACGGCCCTCATAGATGGAAGCGAAGGCGTTGTGGTAGTTGGCAAGACCCTCGGTGTGCGCCTTGGTGCCGGTGGAGTGGCAGAACTGCACGTCGGGGAAGTCCTTCGCGGCCTGGATCATGTAGTCTTCGTGACCGAAGGAGTCGGCGAAGATGATGTTGCAGCCGGCGTCGGCGAGCTCAGCGGCCTTGTCGTAGCACTCCTGACCTTCGGGAACGTTGGTCACGATGGTGTACTCGACGCCGAGCGTCTCGCAGGCCTCTTTCGCAGCGTTGATGAAGTTGAGGTCGTAGGTGGAGTTTTCGTCGTGGAGCATGATGAAGCCGACCTTGAAATCGGTGACTTCGTTGTTGTCCTGATCGTCGGTGTTGGTATCGTCCTTCTTATCGCCGCAGGCGACGAGGGCGAGAACCATCACGAGACTCAGGAGCAGTGCAAGGAACTTCTTCATTTCGGTAAATCCTCCTTAAATTTTACGGCAATCAAAAGATTTGAATACCGTTATCACCATGATACATAAAAAGGGAAAATTTATCAACAGGAAAAACGAAAATCAACGATCAAACTTGACCAAAAAAGAATTGGTTCTTTTAGCCATAGCGGAGAAAGAAGCAAATATTGCGTGAAGAAAACGAAAAAAGCCCCGCTCGATGAGCGGGGCTTTTAAAGCAAAGATTACATCTGCACGCGGGTACCGGTCTTGCCCTCGATGCCCTCGGCTGCCTTTTCAAGCAGCGTGATGAGTGCGACGCGGCCGGGCTTGCTTTCGGCAAACGACATGGCAGCCTGGACCTTCGGCAGCATGGAGCCGGGGGCGAACTGCTTTTCGTCGATATACTTGCGCGCCTCGTCCGGCGTCAGGGTGTCGAGACCCTTCTGGTCGGGCTTGCCGAAGTTGATGGCGACCTTCTCGACCGCCGTCAGGATGACGAGCATGTCCGCGTCGAGCAGCTCTGCGAGCTTGGCGGAGGCAAAGTCCTTGTCGATGACCGCGGGCGTGCCGTAGAGCTTGCCGTCACGGCAAACGACGGGGATACCGCCGCCGCCGACCGTGATGACGACCGTACCATTGTCGACGAGCGCCTTGACAGTGTTCTTTTCAATGACGTCGATCGGCTTGGGGGAGGGAACGACCTGACGGTAGCCGCGGCCCGCGTCCTCGACCATCGTGTAGCCCTTTTCTGCGGCGATGCGGTCGGCGGTCTCCTTGTCGTAGAACGCGCCGACGGGCTTGGTGGGATGCTGGAATGCGGGGTCGGCCTCGTCGACGAGCACCTGCGTCACGACGGTCGCAACGTCCTTGTTCATGCCGCGGGAGGCGAGCTCGTTACCGATGGCGTTCTGCAGGTGGTAACCGATGTAGCCCTGACTCATCGCGCCGCACTCGGGGAAGGGCATGTCGGACTTGATGGCCTTGGCCTCGGCGGCAGTGGCCATGCCGAGGTTGATCATGCCGACCTGCGGGCCGTTGCCGTGGGCGATGATGACCTCGTTGCCCTGCGCGATCAGATCGACGATGGGCTTTGCGGTCTCGGTGACGAGGGCGAGCTGCTCGTAGGGGGTGTTGCCCAGCGCGTTGCCGCCCAGGGCGATGACGATTCTCTTGCTCATGATGACTATCTCTCCTTGATTTTTTAAAAACTCTCTTCTCTCAAAAGCGGCTGTGCCGCCTTTTTACAAATGAAATGCGCGATGTTAGAACATCTTGCGCTCTTCGCCGGACTTGTCCATCTCCATCAGCGCGCGGACGGGGTCTTTGACCTGCGCGAGGAACATCATTGCGGCGATGATATACGGCTTGTAGGAAGCCTGCTTGTACAGGGGGACGATATAGCGGTCGAACACGCTGTTGTCGACCTCACCCTCGGGGCAGGAAAGACCGGTGATGTCGGCGGGCAGGCAGTGGAGATAGAGCGCCTTGCCGTCCTTGGTGAGCTTCATCATCTCTTCGGTGCAGGCCCAGTCCTTGTGCTCGGCATTCTGCGCGAGCAGCTTCTTTTCGAGCTCGTCGATGCCGTCCTTGTCGCCGGCCTGATAGAGCTTCGTGCGCTCCTCCATGGCCTTGAACGGCGCCCAGGACTTGGGATAGACAATGTCGGCGTCTTTGAAGGCTTCCTTCATGTCGTTGCACTTCTTGAAGCTGCCGCCGGTGGCTGCCGCATTCTTTTTTGCGATCTCCTCGACCTCGGGCATGACCTCGTAGCCTTCGGGGTGAGCGAGGGTGACATCCATGCCGAAGCGGGTGAAGAGGCCGATAACGCCCTGCGGGACGGAGAGGGGCTTGCCGTAGCTCGGGGAATAGGCCCATGTCATGGCGACCTTCTTGCCCTTGAGGTTCTCCACGCCGCCGAAGTAGTGGATGATGTGGAGCATATCGGCCATGCACTGCGTCGGGTGGTCGACGTCGCACTGGAGGTTCACAAGCGTCGGGCGCTGTTCGAGGATGCCGTCGCGGTAGCCCTCTTCGAGCGCGTCCATGAAGGTCTTCTGATACTTGTGGCCCTCGCCGATGAACATATCGTCGCGAATGCCGATGACGTCGGCCATGAACGAGACCATGTTCGCCGTCTCGCGCACGGTCTCGCCGTGTGCGATCTGGGACTTCTTTTCATCGAGCACCTGCTCCTCAAGACCCAGCAGGTTGCACGCGGAGGCAAACGAGAAGCGCGTGCGCGTGGAGTTGTCACGGAAGATCGAAATGCCGAGACCGGAATTGAAGATCTTCGTGTTCTTGTTGCGCTCGCGCAGGTCGCGCAGCGCGTCGGCCACGGTGAAGACCGCGTCGATCTCCTCGTCGCTCTTGTCCCACGTCCAGTAGAAGTCGGTCTTGTACATGTTATTGATGTGCAGCGTCTCAAGGTGGCGTGCCAGTTCAACAGTCTTGCTCATAGATAATTTTCTCCTTTATTTTATAGTATATTAAAAATCGTTTGAAATATTTGCGCCGTGCATGGCGCAAATGATCTTGATCCGTTTTTTGCCGCGACATGCGCGTGGCAAAAAACACTTCTCACGCAGCGCGCGTCGAGCCAAAGGCGAGGCGCGAAGCGGAGTGCAGCCTCTTAATATCAAATGACGGGCGAAGCACGTTATTTGATATTATTGCCCGTTAACTCCTGACGGAAGGAGGTGGCAGAGCCGTCCTTATTCTCGGGCTTGTAGAGACCGGGGACAGCCGCGTACAGCGCCGCGCAGGTGACGAGGTCCTGCTTCCAGGTGATCTCGTTGGGCGCGTGGGCCTGAGATTCAGCGCCGGGGCCGAAGCCGACGCAGGGGATGCCGTAGCGGCCCTGAATAGACACGCCGTTCGTCGAGAACGTCCACTTATCCGTCAGCGGGCGGCCCGTGCGCGTGGACATGGCCTTTTCGTCCGCGCCGATGCGCTCGGTGCCCCAAAGAGCGTGGTGCGCGTCGACGAGCGCCTGCACGTGGGGCGCGGTCTCCTTGTTGATCCATGTGGGGAAGAAAGCCTCGGTCTCGTAGACGTGGCCGGTCCAGGACGGACGGTCGTACATGTACATGGAGACCTTGATGTCGTTCGCGTACTTTTTGCACGCGGGCAGGTCTTCAATCTCCTTCAGGCAGGACTGATAGGTCTCGCCTGCGGTCATGCGGCGGTCGATGGAGATCGAGCAGCTGTCGGCGACGGCGCAGCGAGAGGGGGAGGTGTAGAAGATCTGGCTCGTGGTGCAGGTGCCGCGGCCAAGGAAACGCGCGTCCTCCCAGTGCTCAGGATTATACTTTGGATCGAGCATCTTGACAAGGCCTTTGATCTCCTTGTCGTCAGCGGCGTCGTTCTCGTTGAGGTCGCGTACGTTCAGAATGACCTCGGCCATCTTGTGGATGGCATTGTCGCCGCGCTCAGGCGCGGAGCCGTGGCAGGAGACGCCGTGCATGTCGACGCGGATCTCCATGCGGCCGCGGTGACCGCGGTAGATGCCGCCGTCGGTCGGCTCGGTGGAGATGACGAATTCAATCTGGTTTCTCGCGTCCTCGGGGCCCTTGAAGTATTCGTTGACGATGGACTGCCAGCACATGCCGTCGCAGTCCTCCTCCTGCACGGAGCCGACGACCATGATCTTGTAGCCCTCGGGGATGAGGCCGAGGTCCTTCATGATCTTCGTGCCGTAGGCCGCCGCGGCCATGCCGCCCTCCTGGTCGCTGCCGCCGCGGCCGTAGATGACCTTGTCATCCTCATAGCCCTCGTACGGGTCGTGCGTCCAGTTTTCGCGGTTGCCGATGCCGACGGTGTCGATGTGGGAGTCGATGGCGATGATCTTGTCGCCCGAGCCCATCCAGCCGATGACGTTGCCGAGCGCGTCGAACTCGACCTTATCGTAGCCGAGCTTCTTCATCTCCTCGGCGATGCGGTGGGCGACGCCCTTTTCCTCGCAGCTCTCGCTGGGGATGGCGATCATATCACGCAGGAAGCGGGTCATATCGGGGCCGTAGGCCTGTGCGGCTTTCTTGATGGCTTCGAAATCCATGGTAAAACCTCCGTTAAAAGTGATAGTATTTTCTGTCGATCGGGGTCAATTTTCTGTTACACTGTCCTTATCATAGCATAAGAACGGCAGTTGTCAAACAAAAAATTTGCATTTCAAAAATTTTTTAAGAAAGTGATTGCAATTCGATCAATTTATGGTATTATAGGGATGAAAGAACATGCCCGTTCCGATGGAAAGCTGTGCAATTTGCACAGCAAAATAGGGTGGACGGGCGATCAGAGGAGGGATAGACCATAGAAGCCGCAACGCTGAAGACACTGGAGCAGGTCGCAAAGGGCATCGCCGCGACCTTTGGCAGCCATTGCGAGGTGGTGATCCACGATGTGGGCGCCAAGCACCCCGAGCATTCCATCGTTGCCATCGAGAACGGCCACGTCACAGGCCGCAAGGTGGGCGACGGCGCGTCGCATGTTGTTTTAGAGCAGGTGCGTCAGGCCGACGCGCAGCCGAGCGACCACTTGAGCTACCTCACCAAAACGCCGGACGGGAAGATATTGAAGTCTTCCACCATGTACATCCGCGGCAGGAACGGCAAGGTGGTTGCGATCCTTGGCATCAATTACGACATTTCCTCGCTCCTGATGGTCGAGGATGCGGTGCACGAGTTGATCGACACAAAGGATAAGACGCAGGGCGAGCCGGAAAAGATCGTGAACGTCAACGACCTTTTGGATGAGCTCATCGCCCAGTCGGTTGCACTTGTTGGCAAGCCCGTCGCCCTGATGAATAAGGAGGACAAAATGCGTGCCATCGGCTTTTTGAGCCAGAGCGGGGCGTTCCTCGTCACAAAATCCGGAGACAAGATCGCAAAATACTTCGGCATATCCAAATATACACTATATTCTTATATTGACAAACAACAGGAGGAGAAGTGAACCATGGGCAAGATCGATTTGACCATCAACAAGACCGGCCTGCAGCACAACATTGAGAAGGCCAAGGAAAACAACGTTATCATCCCGACCATCGCGCAGATGCAGCATCCTGAGACCATCCCTGAGAAAATTCAGGAAAAGCTCAAGACTGTCGGCCTTTGGGACGTCAACCCGCTGAACCTCTTCCGCATCACGTGGAAGAACGAGGCCAAGGAGTCCGGCGGTCTCTTTCAGGAGGTGCCGAACTATGTCGAGATCCCGTCCGAGCTCTCCGGCGTTCCTTGCCGCATCCTCGCCATGGCGGGCAAGTGGTTCCCCACGGGCTGCCACAAGGTCGGCGCTTCGTTCGGCTGCCTCGCCCCGCGCCTCGTCACCGGCCAGTTCGACGCGACGTATCATCACGCCGTGTGGCCCTCCACGGGCAACTACTGCCGCGGCGGCGCGTTCAACTCGAAGCTCCTCGCCGTCGACTCCGTCGCCATTCTCCCCGCCGAGATGAGCAAGGAGCGCTTTGACTGGCTCTCCAAGATCGCCGGTCAGGTCATTGCGACGCCGGGCTGCGAAAGTAACGTCAAGGAGATCTTCGACAAGACGTGGGAGCTCAAGCAGGACCCGAGCATGATGATCTTCAACCAGTTTGAAGAGATGGGAAACCCGCTGTGGCACTACAATGTCACGGGCTACGCCCTTGCAGACCTCTTTGAGGCGGTCAAGAAGCCCGGGCAGAAGCTTGCCGGCGCGTGCTTCACCTCCGGCTCCGCCGGTACGATGTCGGCGGGCGACCTTTTGAAGGAACGCTATCCCGGCATGAAGCTCGGCGTTGGCGAGGCGCTTCAGTGCCCGACCATTCTCAACAACGGCTTCGGCGGCCACCGCATTGAGGGCATCGGCGACAAGCACATCCCCTGGATCCACAACGTGAAGAACACTGACATGGCCATCGCCATCGACGACGAGGATTCCCAACGTTTGCTGCGCCTTTTCAACACGGCAGAGGGCAAGAAGTACCTCAAGGAAGAGCTCAAGCTCTCCGACGAGCTCATCGAAAAGCTCACCTGGCTCGGCATCTCCGGCATCGCAAACGTTCTGTGCTGCATCAAGATGGCCAAATACTATGAGCTGACCGAGGACGATGTCGTCTGCACCGTTCTGACCGACTCCGCTGTGATGTATCAGTCCCGCATTGAGGAGCTCAACGAGATGCACGGCGCGTACAACGCCGAGGAGGCGCGCCTCGACCACAACCTCCACATGCTCGGCCTGAAGACCGACAGCATGATGGAGCTGACGTACGAGGACCGCAAGCGCATCCACAACCTCAAGTACTACACCTGGGTCGAGCAGCAGGCGTGCGACGTCAAGGACCTCAACGCCCTCTGGTACGACACCAAGGGCACATGGGACGCTGTCCACGCGCAGGCGAAGGAGCTCGACGAGCTCATCAACGAGTTCAACGAGGCCACCGGCCTTCTCAAAGCGCTCTAAGAGCGCGAAAGGGGAGCAGGAACCCCTTGCTCCAAACCCTGTTAGGATGATAAAAGGGGGTATCTCGAAGAGATGCCCCCTTTTTTATACCCACAAAGGGTTTCCCTTTATTTTTCCTGCGGAAAAGAAGCGAGTTGGTTCCCCACACCGTGCGGGGGACGCGGGAAAGGGGGATATTCTCTTTCTCGGAAAGAGAATATCCCCCTTACACCCCCAAGAGAAAGGACGAGGGGAGCACCCCTCGACCCCCGACATTGGCAGCTTACAGCTTGAATAACTGCACGCGCTGCGCAATGTAAGTGCGGTGTACATGGCTTCGCCATGAATCTTCTGCGAGTCGTTGCTACGATCAACCGCGCCTTACTATCGTGAGGCGCGAGTGACGGTAGCCCGGCGGCAGACTGCCTGCCGAATGCGGCATTGCTGCGCTCGCCACATTGAGCAGTGCCTCGGTAGACGGAAATTAGTCAGCACTTCTACAAGATGGGCAGAGCGGCAGCGGATAATAGAAGCAGAGGCAAGTCGTATAGCAAACCCCAACGCGGCTTCGCCGCGCGCAGGAAGTGCAATCGGCAAGCATTGCAGCTCTTTGAGCTGCCCGCTTGCAATGCAAACGCCTTTCTTTTGGACGGGCGACGCCCGTTTTCTTTCTCGGGAAAGAAAATGGGGGTCGCATCATGTGCAGCGCCCGCGGCGCTGCTATCCCCGCAGCTCTATGGGCTGCAAAAACCCACCGCGCAGCGCGCGGACAATAAGGAGTTATTATGTTAAAAAACGTCAAATGCGCCCGCTGCGTCAAGTGCGGGAAAGAATACGAGGCCACGGCGAACCTCACGAACTGTTCGTGCGGCGGCATTCTCGACATCATCTATGACTACGACTACATCAAAAAGAACCTGACGAAGGAAACGCTCAAGTTCCGCCCGAACACGATGTGGCGCTACCGCGAGCTGCTGCCGGTCGAGGAGACGACACCCGACACACCGCTGCGCGTGGGCTGGAGCCCGCTCTACGAAGAGCCGCGCCTTGCAAAGCAGCTCGGCCTCAAAAAGCTCTGGGTCAAGGACGACGGACAGAACCCGACGGCGTCGCTCAAGGACCGCGCGTCCGCCATGGCGGTCGCCAAGGCGGGGGAGGCGGGCGCGAAGATCATCGCCTGTTCGTCCACGGGCAACGCCGCAAGCTCTCTTGCGGGCAACGCCGCGGCCGCGGGCCTCAAGACATTCATCTTCGTTCCCGAGCGCGCGCCCAAGGGTAAGGTCGCGCAGCTGATGACCTTCGGCGCAAACGTGATCTCCGTCAAAGGCAACTATGAAGAGACGTTCGAGCTGTCGAAAAAGGCCATCGACAAGTGGGGCTGGTACAACCGCAACGCGGCCATCAACCCTTATCTTTCCGAGGGGAAGAAGACCGTCTCGCTCGAGATCGCCGAGCAGCTCGACTGGAAGATGCCGGATTATCTCGCCATCTCCGTCGGTGACGGCTGCACCATCGCAGGCGTGTGGAAGGGCCTCAAGGACCTGTACGCCATCGGCTTTATCGACAAGCTCCCGCGCCTTATTTCCGCGCAGGCCGAGGGCTGCCACCCCATCAACCGCGCCATCGCGGAGAACAAGCCCTGGGAGCCGATGGAGGAGAACACGCTGGCCGACTCCATCGCCGTCGGCGTGCCGCGCAACGCGGACAAGGCGCTCATGGCGATCCGCGAGTCGAACGGCATCGTCGTGAACGTGACGGACGAGGAGATCATGGCGGCGCAAAAGCTGCTCGGCACGACCTGCGGCGTCTTCGGCGAGCCCGCGGGCGTCACCGGTACGGCGGCAGTCAAGAAGCTCTGCGAGCAGGGCGTCCTCGGCGAAAACGACACGGTCGTCTCCGTCGTGACGGGCAATGGCCTCAAGGACGTGGCCAACGCCATCAAGTTCTGCGGCGAGCCGATGAGCCTGCCGAACGACCTTGACCTGCTGGTCGAGGAATTCGACAAGCGCGGCATCAAGACCGAAGCGTAAAAGAACAAAAGAAGCGCCCCACGAACCAAGCCGGTTCGCGGGGCGCTTTTGATTATACAAAATGATCTTTAATAAAGGGAATGACATTGAGCAGTGCCGAGATCAGCGTGGAGACCGCGAACACGAAGACCGCGAGCAGCGGTACGGAGAAAAAGGCATTGCAGGAGAAGGTATCGATGCCGAAATGCTGCAATAGCTCGATGACCATGGGATGAACGAGATACACGCCGAAGCTGTATTTCGACAGCTTGCGGAGAAGGGCATACGCCTTTTCGCCCATGCGCGGGAAATTCAGATGCTGCTTGGCAAAGACGAAGATCGGCACGCTCGTGCAGAGAACGTTGAGGTCGTTGTAGTTATAAAAGGTGGCATTTGGCGCGCCCTGCGCTCTGGAGAGAACGGCGGGAGCGATGATGGAAAAGAGAAGGGCGGCAATGCCGACGCAATAGAGCATGATCTCCTCTCTGTGGCTGAAGCTCCTCCGGCTGAGATAATACCCGCCGACAAAATAAATGGTGAAGCCGAGCGGGAAAAAGCAGTAGGAGTACATGATGACCGTGCGGATGACGGTGCTTGCCTCATGCGAAACGAAGGAGGTGAACAGGGCAAGCTGGGGGAGAAGAAAGGTGAAAAGAAACGCAAGCAGCAGAAAGTAGCGCATGAGCGTTTCATCCTGTACGATGGGCCGCAGCAGCGGGATGAGCAGATACAGCCCCACGATCATGTAGAGAAACCAGAGGTGATAGTGCCCTGTGATGAGCTGCGAAAGCACGACCGAAAGCGGTGCATGGCGAAAGATTAGGTCGACGAGCGCGTAGCAGCCGGACCAGAAGAGAAAGACCGTGGTGATGCGCGCGACATTCTTTTTGAGGATGGCAGAGATGCTGACCTCCCGCCCGAGAAACAGCGCGCCGCTGATCATCACAAAGATGGGGACCGACCATTTGCCCGCAGTGCAATAGAGATTGAAGGCAAACCACGCGCGCGAATTGACATCGACATCCGCCCAATGCATTGCGGAAAGATGCACGGCAACAACGACAAAGATCGCAACAACGCGGAGAAGGTCGAAATAGACCACGCGCCGTGGCACGGGATTCTTTGCTGGCATACTCAGCTCTCCTTTTCCGCAGCGTTACCAACCATCTCATTCTGCGCATCGTCAGACGCGGCATCGGGTGCGGACGCTTCCGCCGCGGGCTCTGCCGAGGCAGCTTCGGCCTCCTGCGCCTGCTGGGCGGCCATGGCCTCGGCGCGGCCTTCTTCGCGCGCCTGCTTTACGGCCTCCTCGCGGGTCTTTTCCGCCTTGGCGCGCTCCTTTTCGACCATGTGCTGAGCGTGCTTATTTTGCAGCTTGAACACCAGCCGCAGCACGAGCACGAGCACCACGATCGCAAGGCCGAGCCAGCTCCAGAACTTGAGCTCGAAGAGCGTCTTGACCGTCCAGTACTTCGCCTGCATGCCGAGGAAGCAGAACAGGATCGACACGGCCAGCGCCGCGCCGAACAGCAGCACCCACAGCACCGACTTGACGGCGCTGTGCTTGCGCACGCGCAGGTGCGCGATCAAAAACAGCAGACTCAGCAGAAAAAACGCAGGGAACTGCGCAAATAAAATTTCCCTCAGATCCATATCTTACCTCACAGTGCGCATTTGCCGCGCCTCAAATATTTGCCCATCTTGCCGCCAACGACCTTGCCGCCGTCCACCTGCAGCTGACCGCGCAGGTAGACCTTCGACACGCCACCATTCGTGCGGAAGCCCTCGAACGGCGTGTAGCCCGCCTTGGAGAGCATGTCCGCGCCGTGGAGCACGTGGCTCGCGCCGGGATCGTAGACGACGATGTCGGCGTCGCTGCCCGCGGCGATGACGCCCTTGCGGGGGTAGAGACCGTAGAGCTTGGCGGGATTTTCGCTCAGCGCGCGGCAGACGCCGCCGAGCGAGAGCTTGTTTTCATTGATGGCCACAGTGTACACGACCTCACCACGCGTTTCGACGCCGGGAAGACCGCCGGGGATCTTCGTAAAGTCGTCGCGGCCCATGTCCTTCTGCTCGAGCGTGAACGAGCAGTGGTCGGTCGAGATGGTCTGCACCTCGCCGCGGCGCAGCGCCTTCCAGAGCGCTTCACTGTCTTCCTGCGAGCGGATCGGCGGCGCGCAGACATAGCGCGCGGCGGAGGAAAAGTCGGGATCGTAGTAAACGCCGTCGTCGAGCGCCAAATACTGCGGGCAGGTCTCGACATACACGGTCTGTCCGCGGCGGCGCGCCGCGGCGATCTCGTCAAGAGAAGCACGGTTCGTCGTGTGGACGATGATGACGGGCGCGTCGGCCGCCTGCGCGATGCGCAGCAGACGCGAAACAGCCTCGGCCTCCAAATAGTCGGGGCGGGAGATCGGGTGCGACACCACGTCTGCGCCGAGACCACTCGCCTTGAGCTCTGCGATGCGCGCGTCGATGACGCCCGCGTTCTCGCAGTGCACGCCCGCGATGCCGCCGCGGACCTTGAGCGCTTTCAGCGCGTGGTAGACCGCGCCGTCGCCGATCATCATGGCGGGGTAGGTGAGGTACATCTTGAAAGACGTGATACCGGCGTCGAACATCGCGTCGAGCTCAGACTCGATGCTCTCGTTCCAGTCGTCGATGGTCATATGGAAGCCGTAGTCGCAGTAGCACTTGCCGTCGGCCTTTTTATGCCAGAGATCAAGCCCATAGGCAAGGGATTCCCCTTTATTGGGGCAGGCAAAGTCGATGACCGTCGTCGTGCCGCCGCGGATGGCGCTTTTGCTGCCGCTTTCAAAGTCGTCGGCCGTCGTGGTGTTGCACACGTCGAGATCGAAGTGCGTGTGCGCGTCGATAAAACCGGGGAAGAGCATGCAGCCCGTCACGTCGACGACCTCGCTCTGCGCGGCGAGCTCGGGCGGGATGTGGCCGAGCATTTCGACCTTTTCCCCGTCGATGAGCACGTCGGCGCGGCGGCAGCCGCGGCCGCTGACGACATAGCCGCCTCGAAGCAGTGTTTTCATGGAAGAAGCCTCCTTATCTGAGAGAAAAAATTCCGTACCAAATTGACAAAAGCATAGCATACTTTTTGCCCAATTTCCATAGAGTTTGGAAAAAATGTGAGAAGCGCCAAGATTTTTGCCGCAAATTCGGAACAATGCCGTATTGAGAAAGTAGCAGGCATACGATACAATAAAATCATACCACATTCCGCTTTTATTTGTACAAAAAGCGAACTTTTGGCGCGCAGACCAACTGAGAGATGTGAAAAGAAGCTGTGTGTCACGAAGAGCGGACAGAGAAAAAGCGGAGTGAAAAAATTGAGGAGGAAAACACTATGCGCAAGTTCCTATCCGTCCTGCTCGCAATGGCGATGGTTCTCAGCCTGACTGTGACCGGCTTTGCGATCGAGGACACGGCAACTACAAGAGAGCCCGAAGTCATGACCGAAGAAGCGACGATGGCGGGCAAGACCGTGATCCTGCACACAAACGATGTGCACGGCGCGATCGCAGGCTATGCCTACATCGCACAGCTCAAGGCCGACTACGAGGCCAAGGGCGCCGAGGTCATCCTCGTCGATGCGGGCGACTACAGCCAGGGCGAAGTCTATGTCAGCGACACCAAGGGTCTGGATGCCGTTGAGATGATGAATGCCACCGGTTACAACGTCGTCTCCCTCGGCAACCACGAGTTTGACTACGGCTTTGCCCAGCTCAAGGACAATATGAGCAAGGCGAAGTTCAAGGTCCTCTGTGCCGACGTATTCAATGCTGACGGCACGCCGATTTTCGATGCCAACTACACCTACACGACTAAGTCCGGCGTGAAGATCGGCTTCTTCGGCATGGAGACGCCCGAGACCCAGACCAAGGCGAACCCTGCCCTCATCAAGGGCCTGACCTTTGCAACGGATGACGCCTTCACCAAGGCTGCCGCCGACCAGGTCAAGGCGCTCAAGGACGACGACATCGTCATCTGCGTTTCCCATCTGGGCGTGGACGCCGAGTCCAAGCCCTATCGCTCCACCGATCTGTACGCCGCTGTCAAGGGTATCGACTTCATCATCGACGCGCACTCCCACACCGTGATGACGAAGGGCGAGAACGGCGAGCCCATCCAGTCCACCGGCACGAAGTTCGCTAACATCGGCGTCATCGTCATCGACGACGCGAGCAAGAAGATCGAGAGCAACTCCCTCTGTGAGATCAAGGAAGACACTGCCAAGGACGCGGCCGTTGCTGCCGCCGCGCAGAAGATCATCGACCGCATCGACAAGGAATACGGCGCTGTCTTTGCCAAGAGCGAGGTTGAGCTGAACGGCGCGAAGGCCCCCAACGGCAACCGCGACAGCGAGACCAACAACGGCGATCTCATCACCGATGCAATGCTCTGGAAGGTCATGCAGAACAAGGAAGGCCTGACCGTCGATGCCGACCATGTGGTCGCTATCACCAACGGCGGCGGTATCCGCGACTATATCAAGGTCGGCGACGTCACCAAGAAAGACATCAAAACCGTTCTTCCGTTCGGCAACACGGTCGCAGTCATCTATGTTACCGGCGCAGAGCTTCTCGAAGCGCTCGAGGCCTCCACCTACAGCCTGCCCGTCGGCGGCTTCCCGCAGGTCTGCGGCATCAGCTACACCATTTCCACGGCGGTTGCCTATGATGCCAACGCCGAGACCTACCCCTCCTCCACCTACTATGGTCCAAAGACCATCAACCGCGTGAGCATCAACAGCATCAACGGCAAGGAGTTCAAGGTGGACGACACCTATGCGGTTGTCACCAATAACTTTGTTGCCGACGGCGGCGATACCTATTACGCTTTCGCTGCGGCGACCTCCAAGTTCGATACCGGCATGACGCTCGACGTTGCCGTGATGGAGTACATCACCAAGGAACTCAAGGGCGTGATCGGCAAGCAGTATGCCGAGCCGCAGGGCCGCATTCTGATGAACCCGTTCAAGGATGTCAAGGTTTCCTCCTGGTTCGGCAAGTATGTCATCGACCTCTACAATGACGGCATCATCAACGGCACCTCCGCCACCACCTATGCGCCCAACGACACCCTGACCTGGGCTGCCGCGCTCAAGCTCCTGCTTGTCAGCCATGGCGATCTCAAGGCTGCGGACGCCACCGGTGCCGACTGGAGCAAGAATACCATCGCCAAGGCTGCTGAGCTGGGCCTCGTTGCCGCCGATCTCGACGGCGCGAAGGCCATTTCCCGCCTCGAGTTCTGCCAGGTCGCTGCCAAGCTCAACAAGCTCGCCGAGTCCAAGACCGAGAGCAAGTTCACCGACTGCGCCGACGGTTACGTGATGGCGCTCGTCGACGCGAAGGTCATCAGCGGTATGACCGAGACCACCTTCGAGCCCGATGCCTCTCTGACCCGCGCGCAGATCGCCAAGATCATCTATCAGCTGAACCTGATCGAGAAGTAAGGCGAAATATAAACGCAAAAAGAGCGCTGCTTAGGCAGCGCTCTTTTTGTTGCAAAGGGAAGAGGAGCCGATGCGATGCACCGGCTCCCCGTTTCATTTTGCGATTTTGTTATGCGTACAGGTAGCTGTACTTGTCGCGCACGGTGAGGATCAGGGCCTCAAGCTCGACGGGAAGATCGTTGTCGCAGGAGGCTAAGTCGTATTCCTTCACGCCGTCCTCGTAGCGCAGGCGGACCATGTCGTCGTCCTCGAAGAGCACGCCGTAGTTTTCGCTCTCGTCCATGTCCTCCTTCGTCTGGAAGAGGGTGAATTTGTCGTGGCAGGGCTCGCTGGCATAGGGACAGAACTGCGTGCAGTTGCCGCATTCGTTGCACGTCTTGTCGACGTGGACGATCTCGTGCGAGCCGTCGGCCATCTTGATGACCACGTTCGCGCGGTTCGGGCAGGAATCGACGCAGTTTTCACACACGGTGGAGCACTGTAAGCAGCGCTCGCCGTCGCAGCTGCATTTGCTTGCCATGGAGAGGACGCCCTTCTTGCTCTGTGCGTCGAACTCGGTCACATCGGCCTCGGCAGGGATGTCGTAGATGTGCGGGTGACCGACGACGATCTCAGCAAAGCGCGCGGCGTCGGCAATGCCCTCGACCACGGTGGCGGGGCCGCGGTGCGCGTCACCCGCGCAGTACACGCCGGGGACGTTCGTCTCGAACGCGGGGCCCTTGCGCTCCATCTCGATGCCGTTCGCGGCCATGAGATCGGCGTCGACCTGCTCGCCGACGGCGGAGATGACCATGTCGCAGGGGATGGTGAACTGCTCGCCGGACTTGACGGGGCTGCGGCGGCCGCTCTCGTCCGGCTCGCCGAGGATCATCTTATCGCACAGAAGTTTGCCGCGGCTCTGCTTGACGGGCGCGGCCAGCTCGACGAATTCGACGCCCTCGTCGATGGCGAGCTGGAGCTCATGCTCGTCGGCGGGCATGAATTTCTTCGTGCGGCGATAGAGGATGGTCGCATGCGCACCCATGCGCTTTGCAACGCGCGCGGCGTCCATGGCGGTGTTGCCCGCGCCGACAACGACGATGTTGCCGCTCAGGCAGGGCTTGACCTGCTTTTTCATGCGCTTCATCCACTCGATGACGCCCTGCACGTTGCCCTCGATGTCGAGCTTGCCGGGCTTCCACGCGCCGGTAGCCATCAGGATGTGGGTGTAGCCCATCTTCTTGAGCTGTTCGACGGACGGAGCAGGCTTGCCGAGCTTGACCTCGACGCCGTAGCGCTCCATGAGCGCGACGTCCTTGTCGATGGCCTCGTCGCTGATGCGGAAGGCGGGGATGACGTAGCGCGGCACGCCGCCGAGCTTGCGCTCGCGCTCGAAGATCGTGGTGGGAACGCCCTCGCGGCCGAGGAAGTACGCCGCGGCGATACCGGTCGGGCCGCCGCCGACGATGGCAACCTTTTTATCCTCGACCGGCTCAGGCATACGGAGCGACGCCATAAGCGCGCTGTAGCCCTTTTCCGCGGCAAGAAGCTTCGTCTCGCGAATGTGGACGGATTCCTCATAGAAGTTGCGCGAGCACTTGCCCTGGCAGCGGTGCGCGCAGATGGTGCCGGTGATAAACGGCAGGGCGTTCTTCTCGGTGATGAGCTTCAGTGCTGGGCCGTAGAGCCCTTTGCGGCAGAGCTCAAGGTATTCGGGAATATCCTGCTCGATGGGGCAGCCGCCCTTGCAGGGTGCGGTAAAGCAGTCGAGCAGTGGCACCTGTTCATCTTTTTTGCGCGAGGGAAGTGGCTTGATGGTCTTGAGGTGGTGGAAGTCGTGCAGCGCGGAGGCGGCAAGGTCAGAGATCGCGGCGGGGTCGTTTCCGGAAAATGCGCGGTAGGGCATATCCTCGACCTTTTCGACCATCTGGTACAGGCGGTTGTAGCCGCCGGGCTTTAAGATGGTGGTGGCGACGGTGATGGGCCAGATGCCGGCGGCAAAGAGCTTGTCACAGTTGAAGTAGTCCGCGCCGCCTGCGAACGAAATGCGCATCTTGCCGCCAAACTGGCGGGAGATGCGATTGCACATCTCGATCGTCAGTGGGAAGAGGCTGCGGCCGGACATGTACATTTCCTCGTTGGGAAGCTCGCCGCGCGTCGTGTCGACGGGGAAGGTGTTGGAGAGCTTGAGGCCGAATTCGAGGTCCTGCTTGTCCGCAATCTTTTGCAGCCGCTCGAACATCGGCACGGCGTCCTCCCACTGGAGGTCCTCGTTGAAGTGGTGCTCATCGAAGACGATGTAGTCATAGCCCATGGAATCGAGGATGCTGCGCGCGGTCTTGTAGCCGAGAATGGTCGGGTTGCACTTGACGAAGGTGTGCAGGTGCTTTTCCTTGAGAAGATAGCTTGCGATGCGCTCGATCTCCTGCGGCGGGCAGCCGTGGAGCGTGGAGAGCGTGACGGAGCGGGAAACGTTGGGGGAGATCGAGGCGATGAAGTCCTTTTCCTCGGGGAAGAGCTCGGTCAGGACTTTTTTACATTCCTTGAACTGCGCGGTCTTGCCCGCGTCCATCATGTTGTTGATATAGGTGTTGACCTTGCGGCCCTTGATGCCGTCCAGGTCGTAGCCGACGGACATATTGAACACGAACCCGTCGGGATCGCCGAAGCCGTAGACCTTGCTCATGATCTTGAGCGCGCACCAGGCCTTGATGTACTCGTCCTGCGCCTGCTGCACGGTCAGCTCGGTCGACCACTCCTGGTTGTAGCCCTCGTCAGCGGCGAGGATACAGGGGCGGGGAACACAGGCGGCAAGTTCCGCGCCGTCCATTTTCTGCACGGTCTTGACCTCGAAAAAGCGCGCGCCGGCGGCATAGGCCGCGATGATATTCTGCGCAAGCTGGCTGTTGGGGCCGGCGGCGGGGCCAAACGGTGTTTCGATGCGCTCGCCGAAGATCGGCAGGCTCTTGCCGCTTGCGTGATAGTGCTTATGAACGCCGAACACATCGCCGCACTGCGCATACTCGCTCGTCACCCAGTTCATCAGAGAGTCGAACGGAATGGGATACATTTTTTCAGACATTGTTTTTTCCTCCCGCTTGCTTAATAGGTTCTGTGATTCAGCTCGCCCCAGAGTTTCTTGGCCGCTTCTAAAATATGCGCATTTTCGGCTTCTTCGTCGATGCCGACAAGCTGGCGGTCGAGCATGAGGGTCTTGCCGGCGGCGATGGTGGTTTGGCACTGGCGGCCCGTCATGCCGAAGATCATGTGGCCGTCGATATTCTCGTCGGAGAACGGGGTGAACGGCTTATAGTCCATGACGATGATGTCCGCTGACGCGCCGGGCTTCAGCACGCCGAGCGTGTCGGGGAAGTATTTTTCACCGATCTTTGCGTTGTTCTTGAAGAGCATGTCCGTGACCTCGCACCAGCCGACGTTCGGCAGGCAGTTCTGGCTGCGCTGGGAGCAGAGGGCGACCTTGAGGGATTCAAGCATATCGTTCGTGTAAGCGTCGGTGCCCATGCCGAGAAGAATGCCACGCTTGTGGAGTTGGAGGACGGGGCAGATGCCGATGGCGTTGCCCATGTTGGATTCTGGATTGTTCACGACCATCGTGCCGGTCTCTTTGATGATCTCCATTTCGGCGGTGTTGACGTGGATGCAGTGGCCGAGGATGGTCTTGGGGCCGAGAATGCCGTGATCCTGCAAGCGCTGGACGGGGCGGCGGCCATAGTTCTGGAGGGAGTCGTACACATCGTTCATGCCCTCGGACACGTGGATGTGATAGCCCGTGCGGCCGTTGTTGGCCGCGACCATGCGGTCGAAGGTCTTATCGGAGATCGTGAACAGCGCGTGGCCGCCGAACATTGCCGCGAGCATCGGGTCCTTATTCTTTTCGCATTCGGTGATAAAATCGGCGTTCTCCTGAATGGCCTGTAAGCACTTCTCCTCGCCGTCGCGGTCTGAGACCTCATAGCACAGGCAGGAGCGAAGGCCAAGGCGCTTGCTCTCCTCGGCAATCGTGTGGAGCGTGCCGGGGATCTCACCGTAAGAGGCGTGATGGTCGAAGATCGTCGTCACGCCCTGCTTGATGGAGTCCATGTACAGCGCGGTGGCGGACGCCCTTGTGCCGTCCATCATCAGATGGCGGTCGATGGCCCACCATGTGCCGTCAAGGACTTCGTAGAAGTTCGTCGGATTGTTGCCGACGATGGAAAGGCCGCGGGCGAGGGCGGAGTAGATGTGCGTGTGCGCGTTGATGAACGCGGGCATGATGACACCGCCTTTGGCGTCGATGATCTCGGCGTCGGGATACTTGGCGAGAAGCATCGCTTCCTCGCCGACTTCGACGATCTTCGTGCCCTCGAAGGCGACGGCGCCGCGCTCGTAATAGCCCTGCGCGCTCGCGTCGCGGGTGATGAGACGACCGTTGGTGACAAGTTTCATAAATTTGCTCCTCCTTTTTCTTTTGCCTTTTCCCCGCCGCGAAAGCGGCACCGCAAGGGGAAAGAAAAAAAGCGCTCCTCACACAGACCTTATCATCTCCCCGAAAGGGGAGACCGTACAGCCCGTGCGCGAAGCACTACGTTGCAGCTACCAAACGGTAATTTAGTTTGTAAAAATATTTTACAGGAATCGCGAACAAAATGCACGTTTTTTTCGTCTAAACTGACGTAGAAAATAAAAACGTAATTTTGTGCAATCCGTGGAAAGATAAAAAGATGCCCCGCAGCGGCCGTGTAAGCCCCGTCAAAACCTGCACCATTCTGGACAGGTGGGTCGCCTCTGTCCGGCTTTATTGCTTCCAACGTCCAGCCGCAGACGGCAGCCGGGAGGCCTGCAAACCACCGGAGCGTACCGGCGTCCCTTATGACGAAATGTGGGTTTAAAAAGAACTTATCACGTACCCCGCAGGGCATGTTCAGTTTATCTCAGTTTTCGGAAAAAATCCGTCGCAATCGAAGTTTTACTCTTCGTCCGAGAGGATCTGCTCCATGAAGAGGTCGTAGACCTTGTCGATTTCCTCTTCGTCGTCAATGGTGACAAGGAACTCCTCACCGTTTTCCATCTGGCTTTTGAGGATCACGAGACCGTATTCCTCTTCGTTTTCCTCGTCCTCGCTGTCCTCTTCGACCACGGGGAAGAAAGCCATATACGTCGTGCCGTTATGCTCGAGCGCGTCGACGTATTCCAGCTCTATATCGTTGCCCTCGTCATCAGTCAGCGTGACGAAATTGGGGCCGAACTCATCGTTCATGGGGGAACACCTCCTGAAAGTTTGTGTTCGCATTATACCGCACCTTGCGGCAAAATGCAAGACAAGATACGTACCACTTGACAGCCGTGCTATACTGTATTCTGTATCACTATTGAAAATCGACTATGCGCGCTTGCGCATATTTCTATCGCAAAGGAGGAGGCGCTTTATGGAAGAAAACCGCGCAGAAAACCAGACGCCCCAAAGACAGCACACCCAGCACCCCACGCATCAGGCGCACAAAAAGAAAAAATCCGGCACGGCCAAGCGGGTCATCGGCACCATCTTAGCCATCGGACTCACGACCTGCCTGATGTTTTTCGCCATCTTCATGGTCTACGTGCATACGTCGCTCGATCTGAATGTGGACATCTCGGCCTACACGCTCAAGCAGAGCTCAACGGTCTACTATCAGGACAAGGCGAGCGGGGAGTGGGTGGAGCTGACGAAGCTCCACGGCGTAGAGAACCGCACGCTCGTCAGCATCGACGACATCCCCAAGCATGTGCGGGAGGCGCTGATCTCCATCGAGGACGAGCGCTTTGAAAGCCACCACGGCGTGGACTGGAAGAGCACGGCGAAAGCCATTCTCGGCAAGCTCACCGGCACGTCGACGCGCGGCGGCTCGACGATCACCCAGCAGGTCGTGAAGAACATGACCGGCGACAACGAGGTGACTATCAAGCGCAAGGTGACAGAGATCTTCCGTGCGCTGCGCCTCGAGAAGAACTACTCGAAAGACGAAATTCTCGAGACGTACCTGAACCTCGTCTACTTCGGCAACGGCTGCAACGGTATTGAGGCCGCGGCGGAGGGCTACTTTGGCAAGACCGTTGGTGAGCTGAGCATCGCGGAGGCTGCGTCCATCGTCGGCATCACGCAGTTCCCCTATAAATATGATCCGTCGCGCGGAGACTGGTACCGCGAGCAGAACAAGGAGCGCCAGCTCACCGTTCTTTATAAGATGCACGAGCTGGGCAAGATCAGTGACGAAGAGTACGAGCAGGCGCAGGCCGAGCCGCTCGTCTTCACCTGGGATGCAGACTTTGTCCCCTCTGCCAATGTGGCGAGCAGGGCGGACAGTGCGTCGAATACGACGTATGACTCTTACTTTGTCGAGCGTATGTTCAACGACATCGTTGCCGATATGCACGAGCAGCTTGGCTACAACGAAGAAACGGCAAAGGACATGCTCTACACCGGCGGCTACTCGATCTACTGCACGGTCGATCCCGAGATCCAGTCCATCGTGGAGAGCGTTTACGCCGACCGCAATAACCTGAACTACACCTCGTCCAAAGGCCAGCTGCTCCAGTCCGGCGCGACGATCATCGACAACACGACGGGCGACATCGTCGCCGTCGCGGGCCGCGTAGGCGAGCGCGAGGGACGGTTCCTGCTCGATTATTCGACGGTTGTGCGTCAGTGCGGTTCTGCCATCAAGCCCCTGAGCGTTTACGCGCCCGCGCTGGATGCCGGCGTCATCACGCCCGCGAGCGTCATCGACGACTATCCCGTTGAAATGCTCGGCGGCAGTATTTGGCCGGTGAACGCCTATTCGGGCTACCGCAGCATTATGACGCTGCAGGACGCCATCCGCAATTCGTCCAACCCAACGGCGGTGCGCACGGCCATCAAGCTGACACTGTCCGCGTCGTATGCCTTTATGACCGAAAACCTCGGCTTCACGACACTGACGAACGACGATATGACCGCGGCGGGCGCGCTCGCGCTCGGCGGCCTTTCCAAGGGCGTGACGACGCGCGAGATGGCCGCGGCCTACGCAACATTTGCCCGCGGCGGCGTTTACACCACGCCGAGAACGTATACCGAGGTGCTTGACCACAACGGCAATGTCATTCTTGAAAATAAGACCGAATCCCACGCCGCGATGAAGGAGAGCACCGCTTACGCGATGAACGAGCTCCTGAAAAATGTCGTGCGCAACGGTACGGGTACGGGCGCGAACTTCTCCGGAATGACCATCGCCGGTAAGACCGGTTCGACCAACAGCAACAACGACCGTTACTTTGTCGGTTATACGCCGTATTATACGGCAGCGGTCTGGGTCGGCTACGACACGCCGACGCGCATCGTGGCGAGCGGCAACCCCGCGGCCACGCTGTGGAAGACGTTTATGAGCAAGGTTCACGCGGGCCTTCCGAACAAGGACTTTGAAGTCAGCAGCGCCGACATGGTCAGCGTGACCGTCTGCACGCAGACGGGACTTCTGGCCTCGGACGGATGTCCCTCGCAGACTGTCAAGGTTGCAAAGGACTATGCGCCCTCGCTGAGCTGCGACGGACACATCAGCGTAACCGTCTGCGCCGATTCCGGCATGCTCGCCTCCGACTACTGCCCGAATGTTACGACGGCCTATGTGCTCGATCTGAGCCAGCCGAACGTCAGCAGCGGTTGGGGCTACAAGCGCGAGCTTCTCACGACGCCGCTGAGCGCCGCGCTTCAGGCAACGTATCAGGCACAGCTCGAAGAAGGGCTCATTTCGTCGATCCCTGCAGGCGAACCGGTGCGCACGAACAGCGGCACAGTGCAGCTATACAGCGATCTGATGTACAGAGGCATGTGCACGACGCACACAACGCCGCTGGAGCCCACGCCGGACCCGGATGCACCGGATGACGGCAGCGGCACGACGCCGGGCGGTGATGCCAGCACTGGCGGTGACAGCGGCACACAGACGCCGTCTGATAACACCGGCACGGCGGGAGACAGCGCATCCGGCGATGTCGGAGACAACGGCCAGTTCCTCAACTGGCTGCTGAACAACGGCGGCACAGGCCGGTAAAAAGCAATAAAAAAGAGAACGGTTTTCACCGTTCTCTTTTTTATGCGGCAGCTTCCGCTTTTGCGTTTCGAATCTGCGCGAACAGCAGCAGGAGGAAGGGGAAGAGTACCATCCCTGCCACGCCGAATGTGCAGTAGCCGAGGTACATCGCAAAAAGCGACGCGACTGGCGGCAGCCCCGCCTGCGCGGAGAGAAGCTTGGGCTCGAGCGTGTTGCGCGTGATGAGCGTGCAGAGGTAGAGCGCGAGGAGCACGATGGCCTTGGGCGGGAAGCCGAACAGCAGCGTGAAGACCGCCCACGGCACGAGCGCCGTGCCCGTGCCGAAGACCGGCAGCGCGTCGAGCAGTGTGATGAGAAAGGCGAGCAGCAGGGAATAGCTCTGGCGCATGAGGAGAAAGCCGATAAGAAGCTCTGAAAACGTGATGAGCGACAGCGTTGCCTGCGCGCGCAGCCACCGCGCAAGCGAGCGCATTACGCCGCCGCGAAAGAGCCGCAGCTTTGCCATCGCTTCTTCCGGCACGGCGTGTTCGAGTGCCGCGCAGAGCTCGGGGTACGACGCGGAGGTGAAGAAGATCGCAAGCACGCCCGTCGCGATGGCGAGCACGCCGCCCGGCAGCGCCGTGGCGGCAGAGCCGAGCCACGCCATCGCGCGCGAAGACAGCGAGCGCAGCAGGCTGTCCGCGTCCGTGACGGCCCTGAAAAGCTGCTCGTGCAGATAGCTGCTGAGCCATTCGGGACTCGACGCGCTGAACTGCTCCAATCGGGAGAGCAGATCGTCCGCTGCGGCGGGGATCGCGTCGAAAAACGCGGGCGCGGCGGCGAGCAGCGCGTTCGTCTGAGAAAGCAGCGTAGACCACAGGAGCGACAGCAGCCCGCCGAGCAGAAACAGCAGCGTCAGCGTCAGGATCAGCGCGGAAAAGCCTCGTTGAAAGTGAAATTTCCGCCGCAGATACAAAACGACCGGTTCCAGCAGCGTCGCGATGAGCAGCGCGAGCAGAAACGGCAAACACCACGGCAGCACATAGCGAAAGCAGACATAAAAGAGAGATGCACCCATGAAAAGCGCGAGCGATAAAGTGAGGAAGCGTCTCAGCCGTTCTTCATTCAAATTATGCAGACCTCCCATCGAAAAAAGTGTTGCAATATGCGTTAGGATATGCTAAAATCCTGCCATATAAAGACAGATGACCGCGGAGGAGAAACATTATGGCGCCTGCAACGAAATTTTATTTGGTCTCGGCAGAGGCCCTTCCGGAAATTTTTATCAAGGTGGCGGAGGCGAAGCGCATGCTCCAGTCCGGTGAGGTGCGCACCGCGGGCGACGCCGCCCGCGCCGTCGGCATCAGCCGCAGCGCATTTTATAAGTACCGCGATGCGGTGCGCCCCTTCAACGATATGAAGACCGGCCGCATCATCACGTTCTACACGATGCTCAAGAACAACCCCGGCGTATTGTCCGACGTCCTTTCTATTTTTGCCGGTTCAGGCGCAAATATTCTGACCATCAACCAGAGCATTCCCACCAACGGCTGTGCCGCAGTGACGATCTCGGCCGAGACGTCCGAAATGCAGGAGTCGATCGAAGAGATGATGGCGCGGGCGCTCGCGCTCGAGGGCGTGGTGCGCTTTGATATCCTCGCGGCCTGAGTCACGGCAAGATACGGAAGTTCATACGATGGATTGGCGGTTGCTGTAAACGCGCTGCCAATCCATTTTTGTTGGAAGTGGTTCTTATGAGCCTGATCGTACAGAAATTCGGCGGCAGCTCCGTGCGCGACTATGCGCATCTTCTGCGCATGGCGCGCATCGTCAAATCGCGGGTGGACGAAGGCAACGACGTGGTCGTCGTTCTCTCCGCGCAGGGCGACACGACGGACGGCCTGCTGCAAAAGGCAAGGGAGATCAGCGAGCAGCCTTCGCCGCGCGAGCTCGACATGCTGCTCTCCGCGGGCGAGCAGATGAGCGCCGCGCTCGGCGCGATGACGCTGCGGTCCATCGGCGTGGAGGCGGTATCCCTCTGCGCATGGCAGATCCCCATCGAAACGGACGGTACACATGGGAACGCGGAGATCGAACTGATCGACACCGCGCGTATCCGGAAGGAGCTGGCCGAGGGCCGCGTTGTGGTCGCGGCGGGCTTTCAGGGCGTCGACGAAAATAGCGAGGTCACGACGCTCGGACGCGGCGGCTCGGACACGAGCGCAGTGGCGCTCGCCGCGGCGCTGAAGGCCAATGAGCTTGTCATCTACACAGACGTGGACGGGATATTTTCCTCTGACCCGCGCATCTGCCAAAACGCCGTGCGGCGCGAGGTGATCTCGTATGACGACATGCTGCTGCTCGCACAGAAAGGCGCACAGGTGCTTCACGACCGCAGCGTGGCGCTCGCACAGGCGGGCGGCGTTCCCATCACCGTACGGTCGTGCAGGGAAGGGGGCAATGGCAGCGTCGTTTGCGAAACGGATGAAGACGCAGGCGTCGTCGGCGTGACGCAGAAAAAGAGTGACCGGAGTCGCCTTGCGGCCATCACGGCGGTCGGCGGCGCGCTGCCGAGCATCGAGAAAGAGAAGATAGCCGTCACGGCGCTCGAACGGGCGGAGATCACCGTCTTCGCCGTTGCGGCGGGGGAGAGGTTCATGAGCTTTTACGTCCTGCGCGACGACGCAGAGCGCGCCTTGCAGCTCGTGCACGACGCGCTGATCGCCGCGAAAGAATGAAAAAAGACCCGTTGGAGCATCCAACGGGTCTTGCCTTTTGCAAGCTGCTTATTCTTCGGCGTAGCGCTTTTTCGCCTTTTCGATCTTGGTCGAATAGCGGTCCTCTTCAGAGAAGATGCAGCCGCAGTATTTCTGCATGTAGAGGCCCATCTCGCGCGCCTTGGCCTGCCCCTCGCGAAAACCGGGGCGGAAGTCACGGTAGTAGAATTTGACGCCGTACTTCCTGCCCATCGTTTCGCCCACGGCCTTTAAGAGCTCGTGGTTCTGATACGGAGAGATGAGCAGGGACGATGTGAACGCGTCGTAGCCGTGGTCGGCGGCGTATTTGGCCGCCGTGCCGAGGCGGATGGTGTAGCAGTGCGCGCAGCGGTGGTCGATATCTGCACTCACGGCACGGACAAAGTCGCGCAGGCCGTAATCCTCTAAAATATGCACTTCTACATGCTCTTTTTCCCCGTATTCGAGCAGCGTGCGGCGGCGCGCGTCATACTCCGTCCAGGGGTGAATGTTCGGGTTGAACCAGAGTGACGTGGGCTCGATCCCGTCGGCGCGCAGCGTGTCCACGCAGTAGACCGAGCAGGGGGCGCAGCAGGAGTGCAGCAGCAGTTTATCCATCAAAAAAGACCAGCTTTCCTTGTGTCGTTTCTGCCAGCATACCACAAGCGCGCGGCAAAGTCCACGGGAAAAGAAAATTAAGCGAATGGCGCAGGATCGTTCACGATTTATACATTGACTATTCAATCAAATGCGTAGTATAATACATTGATTATTATGAACAAGTATGCCCATGCGGCAAAGGAGAAAATGTATGTGGATCGCGGACGGTTGGGAAGATTATGAGCTGCTGGACTGCGGCGGCGGAGAAAAGCTCGAACGCTGGGGAAAGCAAATTCTGGTGCGGCCTGACCCTCAGGCGATCTGGGAGACGCCGCGCACGAACCGCGGCTGGCGCAACGCGCAGGGCCGCTATTACCGCTCGTCCTCGGGCGGCGGACATTGGGACAAGGAAAAGCTGCCCGAGAGCTGGACGGTAAATTACAAGGATCTCAAATTCCAGGTCAAGCCCATGAATTTTAAGCACACGGGCCTGTTCCCCGAGCAGGCCGTCAACTGGGATTTTGCGCGCGAGAAGATCAAAAACGCGGGCCGGCCCATCCGCGTGCTGAACCTCTTCGCCTACACCGGCGGCGCGACGGTTGCGTGCGCGGCGGCAGGCGCTCAGGTCTGCCACGTGGATGCGGCAAAGGGCATGGTCAACTGGGCGCGCGAGAACGCGCGTGTCAGCGGCCTTTCCGATGCGCCGGTGCGCTGGATCATCGACGACTGCGCGAAATTTGTCGAGCGTGAGATCCGCCGCGGCAAGGTATATGACGCCATCATCATGGACCCGCCGAGCTACGGCCGCGGCCCCGGAGGAGAGGTCTGGAAGTTGGAGGACAATCTTTTCCCGTTCGTGAAGCTCTGCGCGCAGGTCTTATCGGACAAGCCGCTTTTTGTCATCATCAACTCGTATACGACGGGGCTCGCTCCCTCGGTGCTCGGCTACATGCTGCACCTGCTCGTTGCGGAAAAGTACGGCGGCAAGGTCACGTGGGACGAGCTGGGGCTGCCCGTGACGGAGACGGGGCTCGCGCTGCCCTGCGGCGCGACGGGCCGCTGGTTCTCGGAATAAAGGAATCCGCCGCTTTGCGGCGATGAATCCCCGAAAGCTCTTTCGGGACAACGATTAAGGAACGCAACTTTTATGGAAATGATCAAGACCCAAGACCTGGCCTTCACCTATCCGGGCACGGAAGACCAGGTGAACACCCGCGCGCTGCGCGGGGTGGATGTGACCATCGAGCGCGGCAGCTTTGTCGTGATCCTCGGCCACAACGGCAGCGGAAAATCGACGCTTGCCAAGACCTTCAACGCAGTCCTGCTGCCAAGCGGCGGCAAGGTCTATGTCGAGGGCATGGACACGATGGACGAGTCGCTCCTGCTCGAAATTCGCAGGCGCGTGGGCATGGTGTTCCAGAACCCTGACAACCAGATCGTGGCGAATGTCGTCGAAGAGGACGTCGCATTCGCGCCGGAGAATTTGGGCGTGCCGAGCGACGAGATCCGAAAGCGCGTGGATGACGCGCTCGAGGCCGTCGGCATGACGCAGTTTGTCAAGCACGCGCCGCACCTGCTCTCCGGCGGACAGAAGCAGCGCATCGCCATCGCGGGCGTGCTGGCGATGAAGCCCGAGTGCATCGTGCTCGACGAGGCGACCGCCATGCTCGACCCCATCGGCCGGCGCGAGGTGCTCGCGGCCGTCGAAAAGCTCAACCGCGAGCAGGGCATCACGGTCGTCCTCATCACCCACCACATGAACGAAGCCGAGCACGCTGACCGCGTGATCGTGATGAACGACGGCCTTGTCGTCATGGACGGAAAGCCGCGCGAGGTTTTCACCCGCAAAAAGGAGCTGGAGGACATCGGCCTTGCTGTGCCGGACACGGTCTCGCTGCTCTTTTCCCTGCGCGAGGCGGGCATGGACGTCCCCGTGGACGCCATCACCGTAGAGGAATGCGCAGACGCCATTGCGAAAAATTTTACCTAAGAGGACTGTAACCTTGGAAGAGATCATTCGTGTAGAAAACCTGACGCACACCTACGGGGAGGGTACGCCCTTTTGCCGCAGTGCGGTACAGGATATGTCGCTCGCGATCTATCGCGGCGAATTTTTGGGCATCATCGGCCACACGGGCAGCGGCAAGTCGACGCTGATCCAGCACTTGAACGGCCTGCTCAAGCCGACCTCCGGCCGGATACTTCTCGGTGGAGAGGACATCTGGTCGGACCCAAAGAAAATTCGGGACGTAAGATTCCGCGTGGGCCTCGTGTTCCAGTATCCGGAATACCAGCTTTTTGAAGAGACCGTTTACCGCGATATCGCGTTCGGCCCGACGAACATGGGCTTATCCAAAGACGAGATCGACCGCCGCGTGCGTGAATCCGCGCACTTTGCGGGGCTTACCGACGATCTGCTGGAAAAATCGCCGTTTGCCCTCTCCGGCGGACAGAAGCGCCGCGTCGCCATCGCGGGCGTTATTGCGATGGAGCCCGAGGTGCTCGTGCTCGACGAGCCGAGCGCGGGCCTTGACCCGCAGGGCAGGGAAGAGCTGCTTGCGAATATTCGCGAATTCCACCGCGCGCGCGGCACGACCGTCGTGCTCGTGAGCCACAGCATGGAGGAGATCGCGAAAAACGTCGACCGCATCGTTGTCCTGTCGGACAGCCACGTGCTCATGAGCGGCACGCCGCGCGAGGTCTTCGCCCGCGGCGACGAGCTGATGACCGCGGGCCTCGACGTGCCGCAGGTCACGCGCGTCGCGATGGCGCTGCGCGATAAGGGCATTGCCATCAACCCCGCTGTTTACACCGTCGATGAGCTCAGCAAAGAGCTCGTCGCGCTCAAGAGAGGGGGCGGCAAAAAATGCTGAAGGATATCACGCTCGGCCAGTTTTTCCCGGGCGACACGCTCGCCCATAAGCTCGACCCGCGCACAAAGCTCCTCGTCACGGTGTTTTACGTCGTGGCGCTCTTTACGGCGAAGAGCTACATTGCCTACGGCGTTCTCATTCTGACGCTGATTGTCGCCGTGCGCATCTCGCGCGTGGGCGCGAAGGCGCTTTTCAAGGGATTAAAGCCGGTGCTGTTCATTATCGCGTTCACGGCGCTTTTGAACCTCTTTTACACCCCCGGCACGGAGCTGTGCCATTTCTGGATCTTTCGCATCACGATCGAGGGCGTGCGCGCCGCCATCACGATGATGCTGCGCATCACGCTGCTCATCATGGGAACGTTCCTGCTCACGTATACGACCTCTCCCATCCGCCTGACGGACGGTCTGGAGAGTTTGCTGGGTCCCCTCAAGAAGATCAAGGTCCCTGTGCATGAGCTCGCGATGATGATGTCGATCGCGCTTCGCTTCATCCCGACGCTCATCGAGGAGACGGATAAGATCATGTCCGCGCAGAAGGCGCGTGGCGCCGACTTTGAGACTGGAAGCCTTATGCAGCGCGCCAAGGCGCTCGTGCCGCTGCTCGTGCCGCTGTTTGTCAGCGCGTTCCGCCGCGCCGACGAGCTGGCGACGGCCATGGAATGCCGCTGCTACCACGGCGACGAAGGCCGCACGAAGCTCAATGTGCTGCACTACCAGACGCGCGACTATCTGGTGCTCGGCTATTATGCCGTGCTTGTGGCCGCGGTCATCGCGCTGCGATAAGAAGAAAGGACGCTTTTATGCGAAACATCGCCCTCAAGCTCATGTATAACGGCACGGCCTATCACGGCTGGCAGGTGCAGAAGACGGTCTCAAGCGTCTGCGAGACGATGGAAAAGGGCCTCTCGAAGGTCTGCGGCGGGAACGTCAAGCTCGTCGGCTGCGGCCGCACGGACGCGGGCGTGCACGCCGAGCGCTACATCGCCAATTTCCACACAGAGTCGCGCATTCCGGTCGAGCGCTTACCGTTTGCCATCAATACGCACACGCCGGAGGATATCGTCGTGCGCGAAGCGCTTGAGGTGGCGGATGATTTCAACGCGATCCTCTCGTGTCAAAAAAAGGAATACACCTATCGCATTTATAATTCCCGCATCAAAAACCCGTTCTATGTCAATCGGGCGTACTTTTACCCCAAGCACCTCGACGAAGAGGTGATGGACCGCGCGGCGCGCGCCTTTGAGGGCACGCACGATTTCCGCGCCGTCCGCTCTGTCGGAACGGAGACGAAGACCACCGTGCGCACCGTGCACTACTGCCGCGTGTCGCGCTCGGGTGATCTTTTGGAACTCAAGGTCTGTGCGGACGGGTTCCTGTATAACATGGTACGGGCGATCACCGGCACGGTGCTCTACGCCGCCGAGGGAAAGCTCACGCCAGAGGACATCCCCGAGATCCTGGCCTCCGGCGACCGCTCGCTCGCCGGCCCCACGGTGCCGCCGGGCGGACTGTACATGACGAGACTTTGGTATGAGGATGAACGGCTCAATGAATGATCTCAAAGAGGAAAAGGGAACACGCGAGGAGCTGAGGCGCTCGCAGGCGGCCCCACGCCGCTCCGGCGGCGGGCTCAAGCGGGCGCTGATGGTGATTCTGGCGCTTGTGGTCGTGCTGGCCGTGGTCGTCGCCGCGGCGTGGAAGGACCTGAGCAGCCTTGACAGTGTGCGCCGCCTTTTCTCCTACAATAAGGTCACGCAGGATGAGCAGGGCAAGGTGGAGATGTACTCGTTCAGCAACGACCGCAGCAACACCTTTGCGCTGCTCGGCGACCATCTGATCGTCGCTTCGACGACGGGCGTGTCGATCTACAGCAGCAGCGGAAGCGTGGTGGACAGCATGAGTGTGAAGCTCACGAATCCCGCCATCGCTGTCGGCGGCCAGACCGCCGCGGTCTATGATATCGGCGGGCAGACGCTTCTTATTTACTCTGCAAGCGGCCTTGTGCGCGATATGAGCGGCGAGTGCAGCGGCAATATCCTGTCGGTCAGCGTCAATTCCTCGGACTATCTGGCGCTCAACGCCGAAAAGAGCGGCTACAAGTCCGCTGTTACGGTGTACGACGCTTCGGGCGAGAAGACGTTTGCCTTCAACTCCTCGGAGCACTATGTTATCGACGCGGTCGTCATGCGCGACTGCAAGCGCATGGCGGCGGTGACGCTCGGCGAGTCGGACGGCATATTCGCCGACACGGTGAGCATCTATTCCCTCGGCAGCGATAAGGCGGACTCGGTCAACACACTCACGGGCTCGCTCCTGCTATCGCTCGACAGCGTGGCCGGTACGCTCTCGTGCCTGACGGACGAGAGCTTGACGCTCTTTTCATCGGACGGTACGCTTTCCGGCAGCTATCGCTACGAATACCCGTATCTGCGCGGTTCGAGCATGGGCGGCGACAACTACGCGGCGCTGCTGCTGAGCCGCTACCGCTCGGGCAGCACCTTGAAGCTCGTGACTGTCTCGTCCGACGGTACAGAGATGGCAAGCCTTGACAGCAGCCAGGAGGTCCTGTCGATGTCCGCGGCGGGGAAGTATATCGCCGTGCTGTACAGCGACAGTCTGGTGCTCTACACGCCGCAGCTGCAGGAATACGCGCGGCTGGACGGCACGGAGTACGCGCGCTCTGTCATCATGCGCGAGGATGGTACGGCGGTGCTGATCGGCTCGTCGTCCGCCTGGCTTTATATTCCGTAATTTCTGTAAAACGCTAAAAATGTTACAATTTATGACTTGAAAGGAGCGCGGGAAACGTGAATAATGGTCTTATGATCGATGCAGTCTTCGCGCTCGTGCTCATTTTAAGCGTCGTGTTTGGCGCCAAGCGGGGGCTGTTCCGCAGCTTTATGGCGCTGGCGGCGATCGTGCTCGCGCTGATCGGCGCGTCGCTTCTGACCGACGCTTTGACCGAGCCCGTGACCGACATGCTGATGCCGCGCCTTGAAAAGAGCGTGGAGGAGTGGTTTGATACCGAATCGCAGACACCGCAGGGGGATGTCCCGCAGATCGAGGGGGAGACCCCGGCGGAGAGCGATGCCTCGGGTGAAACGCCAAACGGCGACGCCGCGCAGAACGCGGAAAACGTTCGGCAGGACGATTCGCCGCTCGCGGTGACAGGCCTTCTCAAAAAGCTGCTGCGCTTCGATTTCGACGGCGCGGTGCGTCAGTCGCTTCGAAATGCCGCGCGCGACGCAGCGCTTGCCGCCGTAAGGACGCTGCTCGGCAGCGTGGTGAGGACGCTCGTGTTCGTGCTGTGCTTTTTGGTGCTCACGCTGCTGCTCCGCTTAGTGACAGGCGGCATTGACAAGGTGTTAGACTTGCCAGTGCTGAACGCGCTCAACACCATCGGCGGCGGCGCGCTGGGCCTGATCGAGGGCGCACTTTTGCTGTTTCTCGTCTGCGATGTCGCACCGAAGCTCGGCGTCAAGGCCTTTGCCGACTACGAGGGCACGTATCTGTTATCGTTTTTTATGAGCCATACTCCGCGCGGGCTTGTCGCCGCGCTGTTACCCTGATCTTTACCCCAAGGAGGAAATACTATGCAGCCGCAACTTTGTTCCAGATGTAAAAAGAATATCGCCGTTGTGTTCATCACCCGTCAGGAAAACGGGCAGAACGTCAACGAAGGACTTTGCCTCAAGTGCGCGAAAAATCTCGGACTGCCGCAGGTGGACGAGATGATGCGCCGCATGGGCATCACGGATGAGGACCTTGACAATATCTCCAATGAAATGATGGGCGCCTTCGGCGGCGCGGAAAACCTCGAAGGTCTGACCGACGCCGACGATCCGGACGCCGATAACGAGGACGAGGACGGCAAGACCGCCACATTCCCGTTCCTGAGCCGCTTTTTCGGCGGAAATCCCGCTGCGAACGACGCACAAAATGGCAACGAGGCCGAGCAGACGCAGAGCCCGCGCAGCAACAAGAAGGTCGAAAAAGGGAGCAAGCACAAATTCCTCGACTCCTACTGCATCAACCTCTCCCAGCGCGCACGCGACGGCAAGCTCGACGCGGTCGTCGGCCGCGAGGAGGAGATCGAGCGCGTCATCCAGATTTTGAACCGCCGCCAGAAGAACAACCCCTGCCTGATTGGCGAGCCGGGCGTCGGCAAGACGGCCATTGCCGAGGGCCTTGCCCAGCGCATCGTCGCGGGTGACGTGCCCTTCAAGCTGAGAAGCAAGGAGGTCTATCTTCTTGACCTCACCGCGCTCGTCGCGGGCACGCAGTTCCGCGGCCAGTTCGAGAGCCGCATGAAGGGCCTCATCGAGGAGATCCGCAAGATGGGCAACGTCATCCTTGTCATCGACGAAGTGCATAACATCGTCGGTGCGGGTGACGCCGAGGGCAGCATGAATGCCGCCAATATCTTGAAGCCCGCGCTTTCCCGCGGCGAGATCCAGGTCATCGGCGCGACGACGTTCACCGAGTATCGCAAGCACATCGAAAAGGATACCGCGCTTGAGCGTCGTTTCCAGCCGGTCACGGTCAACGAGCCGAACATGGAGGACACGCTCAAGATTTTGAAGGGTATCGCCCACTACTACGAGCAGTTCCACGGCGTCAAAATTCCCGAGGGCATTCTGCGTCAGGCGGTGCTGCTGTCCGAGCGCTACATCACCGACCGTTTCCTGCCCGACAAAGCCATCGACCTCATCGACGAGGCATGTTCGGACCTCAACCTGCATGACAAGAACATCAACCGCCGCATGGAGCTGCGCCGCGAGATCGAGGACTACGACAAAGAACGTGAGCTGTTGCAGGGCGCAGAAGAACCCGACTTCGAGCGGCTGGCTGAGCTCAAGAGCCTTACCATCAAGGCGCAGACCGAGCTCGATGCGCTCTGCGCGCAGGGTGACCCGCAGCTCACGATGGACAACCTCGCCCGCGTGATCGAGCTCTGGACGAAGATTCCCGCCTCGCGCATCCGTGAAGACGAGTTCCGCCGTCTGAGCGAGCTTGACAAGCGCTTAAAAGAGCACATCGTCGGTCAGGACGAGGCTGTCGAGGCTGTCGCTGCGGCTATCCGCCGCAACCGCGTGGGCATCTCGCCCAAGCATAAGCCGGTGAGCTTCATCTTTGTCGGCCCCACGGGCGTCGGCAAGACCGAGCTTGTCAAGCAGTTGGCGCAGGACCTCTTCAACTCGCCCGACGCGCTCATCCGCCTCGATATGTCCGAGTTTATGGAAAAGCACTCGGTCTCCCGCATCGTCGGCTCGCCCCCGGGCTACGTCGGCTATGACGAGGCCGGTCAGCTCACCGAGAAGATCCGCCGCAAGCCCTACGCCGTCATTCTCTTCGACGAGATCGAAAAGGCGCATCCCGACGTGATGAACGTCCTGCTGCAAATTCTCGATGACGGTGAGGTCACCGATTCCCACGGCCGCAAGGTGAATTTTGAAAATACCGTTATCGTGATGACATCCAACGCGGGCAGCGAACGCAAGGAGGGCACCGTTGGCTTTGGCCACACGGTGAACGAGCAGAACCGCGACCGCGCGATGAAGGCGCTCGGTGAGTTCCTGCGCCCCGAATTTCTGAACCGCGTGGATGAGGTCATCTGCTTCAACCGCCTCGACGAGCAGAACTTTGCCGGCATTGCCCGCATCATGCTCTCTGAGCTGCAAAAGAGCCTCGAGGACAAGGGCCTGCACTTTACGTGGGACGAGGCTGTTGAGGAATATCTCGTTAAGAAGTCCTATTCCGCGACCTACGGCGCGCGCAACCTGCGCCGCACCATTCAGAAAGAGCTCGAAGACGTCATGGCCGCGCAGATCATCGACTCCTACGAGCATCCCGTCACGCAGATCCATGCGTCGATGGAGGACGGCAAGCTCGTCGTCCGCAGCCTGTAAAAGAAAGGGGAGGGAGACCATGTTCCATCTGTTCCGCAAGGACATTGAAAAGCACTGCGCCTACTGCAAGAGCGGATCTGTCATCAACGAAGGGCAGGTCATCTGCTCCCGCCGAGGCGTGGTCGATTCCGCTGACCACTGCCGCCACTTTTGCTATGATCCGCTCAAGCGTGTGCCGCCGAGACCCGCCACGCTGCGCGATCAGTATACCTCCGAGGATTTTTCCCTGTAAGGCCGGGCAGCGCCCCGAACAATAAAGAAAGAAGGCCGATACCCATGAACATTTCTCAGGTTTACGCAGTCTATTTCAGCGCCACCGGCAACACCAGAAAGGTGACCACCACGCTTGCAAATGCCCTTGCCGTCAGCTTCGACGTGCCGCTCGAGGTGCGCGATTTCACGCTGCCCGCCGCGCGCGAGGAAAGCTATGAGTTTGCCGCGGGCGACCTTGTCGTCTTCGGTATGCCGACCTATGCAGGCAAGCTTCCGAATAAGCTGCTCGAGTTTGTGAAGTCCGGCTTTCACGGAAACGGCGCGCTCGCCGTACCGGTCGTGACGTTCGGCAACCGCAGCTTTGATAATTCCCTTGCCGAGCTCTGCGCCTGCCTGGAAGGGGAAGGCTTCCACACCATCGGCGCGGGCGCCTTTGCCTGCCGCCACGCCTTTACCGACGCGCTTGCCAACGGCAGACCCGATTCCGACGATATGGCGGAGCTTGCAAAGCTCGGCTCCGCGGTCGTGGGCCGCATCGTGCGGATGACCGAGTATCCCGCGCCCGTCACGGTCGACGGTGACGCCGACGCGCCGTATTACCGCCCGCTGGGCCTCGATGGCGAACCGAAGGTGTTTCTGAAGGCGAAGCCCAAGACCGACCTCGACAAGTGTATCCACTGCGGTGTGTGCGCCTCACTTTGCCCGATGGGCTCGATCAATCCCGATGATGTCACCGAGGTCGTGGGCGTGTGCATCAAATGCCACTCCTGCGTGCGCAACTGCCCGATGGGTGCGAAGTATTTCGACGATCCCGCGTTCCTCTCGCACCGCGCGATGCTCGAACGCGACTACACGCGCAGAGCGGAGGACAAGATCTTCACGGCGTAAGAAAGTACATAAAAAGGCTCTGTTTGGGAATCCCAAACGGAGCTTTTTTCATTCCTGAATGATGGAACATTGCTGCCTTACAAACAAAATTTGGGAAGGGCGGGAAGCGGGGACAGCCACGCACGCATACGCTATGGAGAAAGCACCAATTTTGGGAGGGATCTTATGAAACCGGTGTACTTTTTCCTCGGCGCAAACAGTGAAGAGGGCTTTTTCTCGCTCTATGACCAGCTTTTGGGCGGTCGGCTCGACGATCTGATGATTCTGAAAGGCGGCCCCGGCTGCGGCAAGTCGACCTTCATGCGCCGCGTGGGCGCGGCGATGGAGCGCGCGGGCGAGCGCATCGTGTACATCAACTGCTCGGGTGACCCCGATTCGCTCGACGCTGCGATCTTTCTGGACCGTAATGCCGCCATTGTCGATGGCACCAGCCCGCACGTGCTCGAGCCGACCTATGCGGTCGCGAGCGAACGCTATGTCGATCTGACACGCTTCTACGATGTGGACGCGGCTAAGGCACGCCGCGCGGAGATCGTCGCGCTGAGCGACGAATATCGCGCACACTACCGCAGCGCCTATCGCATCCTGCACGCGATGGGCGAGGTGGAGAGCGAGCGCCGCGTGGCAATGCACGCGCAGATGGATTTTTCGAAGCTCCGCCGCCGCACCGACGGCATTCTCGCACGCGAGCTGCGCGGTGAGGGAGGCGGCAGCGGGCGCGTCGACCGCGCGTTTTTGGGCGGTGTGACGCATCGGGGCGAGATTTGCCGGTTCGACACCGTCGAAGCCCTCTGCCCGCGCATCTATGCCATCATCGACAGTGCGGGGCTGGGAAACGAAATGTTTGAGACCGTCGTGCAGGCGGCACAGGCGAAGCACTTCGACATCATCGCCTGCCCGAATCCCGACCGGCCGCAGGAGCTCCAGCATGTGCTGATCCCGGAAAAAGGGCTGGCGTTTATCACAACGAACGCGCGCAACCCGTACGGCGGGAAGCCCTACCGCCGCCTGCGTCTCGACGCGATGGCGGAGGAGAAGCTTACGCGCGCGCAGAAGGCGAAGCTGCGCTTCACGCGCCGCGTGGAGGCGTCACTTTTAGATGAGGCTGTGGGCGCACTGTCGGACGCCAAAAAAGCGCACGATGCGCTGGAGAATGCATACCATCCCTGCGTGGATTTCGAGGGGGCCACTGCGCTCGCAGAGCGTGAGATCAATAGATTATTAAAGCAATAGTGCTTTACAGGATTTTGCTGCCTGAAGGCAGCAATGGGATTCCCTGCGCGGCGCAGGGTGCGGCAAAGGGGGCCATTCTCTCACGTGAGAGAATGGCCCCCTTTAGATCCCCCAAGAGAACGCAAGGGGCCTTGCCCCTTGACCCCGCCATTGCCGGTCTGAGGCTCGAAGAACTGCAATGCTTGCCGAATCGGGTGCGGTGTACATGGCTTCGCCATGAACCCCTGCGTTTCGTTGCATGTTGCAACCGCGCCTTACTATCGTGAGGCGCGAGTGACGTTACCTCGGCGGCGGACTGCCTGCCGAATGCGGCATTGCTACGCTCGCCGCATTGATTAGCATTCCGGTAGACGGTGATTACTGCGCACTTCTATAAGATGGGCAGAGCGGCAGCGGATAGTAGGAGCAAGCCAAGTCGTATAGCAGAGGCCAACGCGGCTTCGCCGCGCTATGGGCAGTGCAATCGGCAAGCATTGCAGCTCTTCGAGATACTCGCTTGCAATGCGAATCCCTTTCTCTTGGGGGTCAAAGGGGGATATTCTCTTTCCGTGAAAAGAGAATATCCCCCTTAATCGTCCCCCTGCACGGTGCAGGGAAAACCCCGCCCTTTCGGGCGACTTTGATTCATTGTGCCATATCGGCACGAAAATAAACCGTCCGCTCTGGCAGCGATAAGATCAGCGTATACTCGCTGCTTTTCTCCCCTGCAGCATCGGTGTATTCCGTGACGCCGACAAGCGCCGTGCCGGTTTCGCTGTCCAGTGTAAGATCATAGAGGACGTCGTTCGCATCGTGCTGGGTGAGGGTGTATGTGCCGCTTTGCGTGCTGCCGTCTGAATCCGTGAGCGTCAGCGAGCCGTCCTGTGCGGCGCAGGTGAGGACGGAGAGGTCGAGCGGTTGTCCCGTGCTGTCGATGGCGTTTGCGTATGTCCAGTCGTGGCCCTCGATGCTCAGGCCGTCATCCGTTTTGCCGCAGCCGACGAGTAGAAAAATGAGCAGCAGCGGCAGTAAAATCTTGTATTTACCTGTCATGTGTTTTTCCTTTCCACTTCTTGATTTTCGGCGCGAGCAGCACACCAATCCCCACGGCAAAGAGCAGCAGCGCGCCCCAAAACAGATAAGTGGGCAATTTGCTGACGGTATAGATGTACGTTGTGGTATCAGCGTAACCGATAATCGCGTTGGGCGGAACCGGTTCCTCTGGAATGAATGGCTCGGCAGTAAAATGCTGCACCGCGCACCAAATGAGTGTTGGTACGCTGATAGCCAGCAGAACCCATGCACTGATGCGCAGGGCCTTTGCGCGCTTGACATGTGCCTTTTCTGACATGGCTGGCGCGCTCGACGGGGAAGCGGTACCCTCCGGCGTGCCGGTCAGCTCTGCGAGCGGAACGCCGAAAAAGCCCGAGAGTGCGAAGAGGTTCGCCGTGCTCGGCAGCGACGAGCCGTCTTCCCACTTTGTCACGGCTTGCCGCGAGACCTCGAGTGCCTGCGCCAGCGCCTCCTGCGACAGCCCGCGCTCCTTGCGCAGTGCGCGGATGCGCGCGCCGAGTTCGTTGTCCATGATCGTGCCTCCTTTGCCTTGATGGCGCTATCGTAGCAGTTTTTGGCGCAAAAGTCCACCAAGTATTCCGCTACTATCGGTAGCGAAACGGAAAAAGCCGCCCGAATGGGCGGCTTTTCGCGCGTATTTACTTCTTGCGGCAGCTCAGTTCGCCGTTTTCGGCGTCGAGCACGAGCGTGCTGCCCGCGGCGAGGTCACCGCGCAAAATCTCCTTGGCGATCAGCGTCTCCGCCGCGCTCTGGAGGTAGCGCTTGAGCGGACGCGCACCGTAAATCGGGTCGAAGCCGCGCTCGATGATGAGGCTCTTGGCCGCATCCGTGACTTCGAGCCTCAGCGTCTTGTCGGCAAGGCGCTTCTTGAGACCTTCCATCAGGATGTCGATGATGCCGCTGAGGTTCTCCTTCGTCAGGGGCTTGAACATGATGATCTCGTCAAGACGGTTCAAAAACTCCGGACGGAACGCGCGGCGCAGCTCGCCCATGACGGCGGCGCGGGCGCTCTCGGAAATGCTGCCGTCCGGCTGGATGCCGTCGAGCAGCTCAGAAGAGCCGAGGTTCGAGGTCAGGATGATGATCGTGTTCTTAAAGTCCACCGTGCGGCCCTGCGAATCGGTGATGCGGCCGTCGTCGAGAATTTGCAGCAGGATGTTGAAGACGTCCGGGTGCGCCTTTTCGACCTCGTCGAACAGCACGACACTGTACGGCTTGCGGCGCACGGCCTCAGTGAGCTGGCCGCCCTCGTCATAGCCGACGTATCCCGGAGGGGCACCGATGAGACGCGAGACGGAGAATTTCTCCATGTACTCGGTCATGTCGATGCGTACGAGGTTATGCTCATCATCGAACAGGCAGTCGGCGAGGGACTTTGCAAGCTCCGTCTTGCCGACGCCCGTGGGGCCGAGGAAGAGGAAGCTGCCGATCGGGCGGTTCGGGTCCGCGATGCCCGCGCGCGAGCGCTGGATGGCCTCGGTCACGAGGCGCACCGCCTCGTCCTGACCGACGACGCGCTTGTGAATGATCTCGTCGAGGCGCAGCAGCTTTTCGCGCTCACCCTCCATCAGACGGCTGACGGGGATGCCGGTCCACTTGCCGACGATGTCGGCAATCTCGTTTTCGGTTACGGTGTCGTGCACCATGGAGTTGTCGCCCGTGTGCTTTTCGGCCGCGGCCTCGGCGTCCTTGAGCTGCTTTTCGAGGGCAGGGAGGTCAGAGTATTTGAGCTTTGCGGCCTTTTCGTACTCGAGGTTCGCCTGCGCGCGCTCGATCTCGCCGTGCATCTGCTCGATCTGGCTCTTGAGCTGCTTCACGCTGTCCACGCCGCTCTTTTCCGCTTCCCAGCGGGACTTCATGGCGTTGAACTGTTCCTTTTCATCGGCAAGCTCTTTCTTGAGCTCCTCGAGACGGTCACGCGAGAGCTGGTCGTCCTCTTTCTTGAGAGCCATCTCCTCGATTTCCTGCTGCATGATCTTGCGGCGCAGGTCGTCAAGCTCTGCGGGCATGGAGTCGATCTCCGTGCGGATCATCGCGCAGGCCTCATCGACAAGGTCGATGGCCTTGTCGGGCAGGAAACGGTCGGTGATATAGCGGTCGGAGAGCGTCGCGGCGGCGACAAGCGCGTTGTCGTGGATGCGAACGCCGTGATAGATCTCATAGCGCTCCTTCAGGCCGCGCAGGATGGAAATGGTGTCCTCGACCGTCGGCTCGTTGACCATGACGGGCTGGAAGCGGCGCTCGAGGGCGGCGTCCTTTTCGATATACTGGCGGTACTCGTCGAGCGTGGTCGCGCCAATGCAGTGCAGCTCGCCGCGGGCGAGCATCGGCTTGAGTAAGTTACCTGCGTCCATGCTGCCCTCGGTCTTGCCCGCGCCAACGATGGTGTGCAGCTCATCGATGAAGAGGATGATCTTGCCGTCGGACTTCTTGACCTCGTTCAAAACGGCCTTTAAGCGCTCTTCAAACTCGCCGCGGTACTTTGCGCCCGCGATCAGTGCGCCCATGTCGAGCGAGAAGATCGTGCGGTCCTTGAGACCTTCTGGCACATCGCCGCGCACGATACGCTGGGCAAGGCCCTCGGCGATGGCCGTCTTGCCAACGCCCGGCTCGCCGATGAGCACGGGGTTGTTCTTCGTCTTACGCGACAGAATGCGGATGACGTTGCGGATCTCTGCGTCACGGCCGATGACGGGGTCAAGCTCCTTCGTGCGGGCGCGCTCGACGAGGTCCGTGCCGTACTTCTTGAGCGCGTCGTAGGAATCCTCGGGATTGTCGCTCGTCACGGGGGAGGTCTTGACCTTCGCAAGCTCATCGGAGAAGCGGCTTCTCGTGATGCCGTGGTCGGAGAGCAGCTGGCGCACGCTCTGCGAGCCCTCGGAGAAGATGGCGAGCATCAGGTGCTCAACGGAGAGATACTCGTCGTGCAGCTTTTCGGCGGTCTTTTCGGCAAGGTTCAGGATCTTGCCGACCTCGGGCGAGGCATAGACCTCGCCGCTGCCGCCGGAGATGCGGGGCAGCTTGCGGATCAGCGTGTCGAGCTCGGAGAGTAAGCCGTCGCAATCGACGCCCATCTTACCGAACAGTGACCCAATCAGTCCGCCGTCCTGATCGAGCAGGGCATAGAGCAAATGTTCGGTCGTTACATACTGGTTGCCGTTTTCCTGCGCCATGTTCTGCGCGGTCTTGACGGCTTCCAAAGCCTTTTGCGTATATTTTTCAGCATTCATTCAAGTTCACCTCAAATTCGTGTTTTTTACAATTAAGTGATTAAATCAGCAGCGTTCTGCTTCGCAGATCGCCGCGGTAAGCCATTTCAACATCGCTCGCGGAGAGCGAACCGTCGAGATAGCCCTTGAGCAGCCGGTCGAAGAGCTGGACATAAGCGCTGATCGCACCGGCGACATCATCGGCAGTCAGCGCCTTTCCGCGCGGCATCGCGAGCGGACGGACGAAGCGCCCGTCGTACAGCGCGCAGGAAATGGAGCTGCCGAGAAGCGGTGCGAGGCACTTGTCTTCGATTTGCACCCAGAGCCGGAAGAAGCTCGTCATTGCGGAGATCAGCGCCGTCGACTGCGTGCGGAACACGATGTTCAGCGTGCCCATCGTCTGGGCGTCGCCATTGCTCAGGTCGACCTCGTACTTGACCGTGGGGCGGTATTTGTACGATAAGCTCGACTTGAGCGACATCGTGGACGAGCCGGGGGCAAAGAATGGCACCAGCTCGCGCGTGGGCGTCATCAGCTCTTCAATGGCCTCGAAAATATCGTTCCAGCGGCGCTCGGGCGTCGGCACGGAGACGTACTCGGCCAAAATCTGGTTGACGAGCGCCGAACGGTTCGTGCCCATCCGGTGGGCCAGCGCGTCGACCTCGCGCACCACATCATCTGACAGCGTCAGACTGTACAGGTTTTTTTTCATCATGCGCCTCCTTGGGGTTCTTTTTCTTTCTGGATGCTATCATAGCACAAGAACAAACTTTGTCAATAGAATTATATAAATTTATTTACGAGTTATATGCGAATTTACACGGAGTTCATAATTGCAAAGGAAGCGGAAAAAGGGAAAAGCCGCAATGAATTTCACTGCGGCTTTTCCCTTTTGAGAGATATGAGAGATGAGAGAATAGCAAATTTACAGCAGGCCCTGGAGCAGGATGATGACGATCAGGATCGGCAGCACCCACTGGAAATAGGGCTTGAGCTTGGGCGAGAGCTTGACGCCCGCGCCCTTGTTGACCTCGGCAATGTACTTGTCAAAGCCCCAGCCCCACTTGGTGACGCAGAACAGAAGGTAGACAAGAGAGCCGATGGGCAGCAGGAGGTTGCTCACAAGGAAGTCCTCGCTGTCGAGCACGTCCTTGCCGAGAATGGGGTGGAAGTCGCTCCAGATGTTGTAGCCGAACACGCAGGGAAGACTCAGGAGCATCAGCAGCACGCCATTGATGAAAACGGCTTTCTTGCGGCTCCAGCCAAATGTATCCATACAGATGGCCAGAATGTTTTCAAACACCGCCAGCACCGTGGACATGCTCGCGAACATCATGAAGAGGAAGAACAGCGTGCCCCAGAAGCGGCCGCCCGCCATGTTGACAAACACCTGCGGCAGCGTGACGAAGAGGAGGGAGGGGCCATTGTCGGGCGCAACGCCGTAGGAGAAGCATGCGGGGAAGATGATCGTACCGGCCATGAGCGCAACGAAGGTGTCGAGCGCGCAGATGCGGATGGACTCACCGGCGAGGGCGTGGTCATCGGACATGTAGCTGCCGAAGATCTCCATCGCCGCAATGCCGAGCGAGAGCGTGAAGAAGGCCTGATTCATCGCATCGGTGATGAGGCTGCGCAGACCGTTTTCACGGATGGAATCGAGGGAGGGGAGCAGATAGAACTTCATGCCCTCTGCCGCGCCGGAAAGCGTCAGGCTGTGAACGGCGAGAATGAGAATGAGCGCGAGCAGCGCAATCATCATGACCTTGGATACGCGCTCAAGGCCCTTTTGCAGACCCAACGAACAGACGACAAAGCCGACGATGACGATGGCGACCGCCAAAATGCCCATTTCAACAGGATTGGCCAACAGCTCGCCGAACACGGCGGACGCGTCCTCCGCAGGCATGCCGGAGTAGAACTTACCGGTCAGAAACCTGCCAAAATAGCTCACCATCCAGCCGGAAACCGTCGTGTAGTACATCATCAAGAGGTAGCAGCCGATCAGGCAGAACCAGCCGTGGATGTGCCACTTGGACTTGGGCTTTTCGAGCGTCTTGTAGGCGAGGATCGCGCTCTTGCGGCTCGCGCGGCCGACGGCCAGCTCCATCGTCAGCACGGGAACGCCCATGATGAGCAGGCACAGAATGTAAAAGAGAACAAAATAGCCGCCGCCGTTTTTGCCCGTCACATAGGGGAAGCGCCAGACATTGCCGATGCCGATGGCGCAGCCCGCGCTGACGAGCAGGAAGCCCAGGCGGGAGCGGAACGATTCGCGTTTCATGTTGATCGACCTCATTTGTAAAAGATTTATGAACGATGTGCTTATCTTACCGCAGGAAGACGGGCTTTACAAGACTGATTATCGGATGATATAATAAGTAAAACTTATGTTATGAGGAAATGAGTACATGAATCGCAATCAGCTACGCTATTTTGTCTCCGCCGCGGAGCACCGGAGCTTCACAAAGGCGGCGGAGCAGTATTACATCTCGCAGACCGCGGTGACGCAGCAGATCCAGCAGCTTGAGCAGACGCTCGGCTGCGAGCTCTTCGACCGCAGCACACGCCCTGTAAGCCTGACGAGCGCGGGAAAGTCGTTTCTTTTGGACGCAAAAGCGATCTTAGAGCGCATGAGCCGCGCACAGGAACGCGTGCATGACGCGGCGACAGGCCTGACCGGTACGCTGCGTGTGGGCTATGTGCGCGGCTACGAGCGCAGCGACCTCTCAATCCTGATGCGCCACTTCCACCAGAAAAACGGAAACGTGCTCATCTCGTTTTACCGCTGCTCGACGGATGTGCTGGCCGCGGGGCTTTTACATCAGGAGTATGACATCGTCTTCACTTGGGACTCGACAAACCTGCGCACACAGGAGGGCGTCACGTTTCAGACGGTCGAAAAGGCTCGGCTCGTTGTCGCGCTCTATGCGGGCCATCCGCTCGCGCAGCGCCGACAGCTCACGCGGCAAGAGCTGCGCGGGGAGAATATCTTATATATGTCGCCCGACGCCGCGCCCGATTCCTACGGCGACGCCTTTTTCATGCAGCGCTACGCCGAGGCGGGCTACAAGCCGAACATTCTCTTCCGCTCGGCGGACACCGAAAGCATCCTGATGATGGTCGCGGCGGAGGAGGGGATCTCGCTCCTGCCCGGCTACTGCACCGACCGCCTTTACAATGCCGACAACCTCGTCTTCGTCCCACTCGTGGGCGAGGGGGAGGAGGAAGAGATCATCGCCGCCTGGCAGAGCGGCAACCAGAACCCGGCGCTGGGACGGTTTTTGACAGAGCTCAATCAAAAAGACCCGCCTTACTGAGGCGGGTCTTTCCTATTACAATATCAATTGTAAATTGTCACGATTCGGCCTTTTCAGCGTTCAGTGCTTCAAGCGCCTGCTCCATTTCGGCCGTTTCGGTGCGCGGCTCAAGGCGGTGCAGGCAGTCGAGGCATTCGATGCAGTGCTTGCGCTTGTCCTGCGGCCAGAGGACGCTGAGCTCTGGCACATTGATCGCCTGTTTTTCAAGCAAGAGCCTTATTTTCCAGGTGATGTAAAGCGTAATACCATTCCACCACGGGGAGCCCATTTTGCGTCCGACATCAAGCGCCTTGCTCAGCCGCGCGGCGGCGGAGACGTACTGACCGTCCTCCACGTCGAACAGCGCGAGGTACGACAGCGCGATCGGCATCTGGCTGTATTCATGGAAGGACTGATAGAGCTCCTCGGCGTACGAGAGCAGCTCGCGCGCGACCTCCTTTTCACCGCTCTGATAGGCGGCGACGCCGTAGTCGGTGTAGATGATGGCCGTGCCGGGGTACGAGCCGCGGCGCTGGTTGAAGAGGATGGCCTTGTCGTAGTATTCGAGTGCCTTGTCGAACTTCCGCTCGAGACGGTACGTTTCGGCAATATAGTTGTACGCGCCCGCGATGCTGATGACATAGCGGCCCTCGCCGTCCGCGTCAAGTGATTCAAAAAAGCTGATGGAGCGGTCGAGCCAACTGCGGCACTTGTCGTATTCGCCGATCATCAGGTACATGAGGCCCTGTAGGCGCAGGAACTTACCCCAGTCCGGCGTATTTTCCAAACGCGATTTATACTGCATGCCAAGGCGCAGATGCTCACGCATGACGGGAAGATCATAGGTCTGGATGGCATAGTAGATGAACTGCAAATGCGCGTTCGCGGCCATCTGCCAGTCGCCCGCGGTGGTACTGCTCTTGAGGAGCTGGCCGACAACGGGGAGACCCGCGTCGTATTCGCCGCCGTGGATGTAGTAGCGGCTTTCGACGTACAAGAGCTGACGCTCGAGCTGGTCGAGCTCCTTGGCGTCCGCGCCGAACTGCGTGGAGCGCAGCGAGGCGAGCTCACGCTCAAGGATCTGGAAATAGCCGGTCAGACCATCCTCCTTGACTGTCAGCGCGTCCGAGCCGTCGGTCAGGATTGGCATGAGCTCATAGCACATACCGGCAAATGCGTCAAGGGAAAGTACTTTATACTTGAAGGCTTTGAAGGTGTCGCCGCCTGCGGTGAAGTGCTGCACGAGCTGATCGTAGAGGTCGGTCGAACCGTCGCTGCCGAGCTGCGCCTCCAGATATTGCGCGGCGCGCAGATGCAGGATGCGGCGCGCGGACTCGGACTGGCGCTGCGAGAGCATCGCCTTCACGCGCTCGTGCGTGAACGAATAGCCGAGCACCTTGCCGCGCGTGGATTCGGTGAGCAGATTTTTCTGCTTGAGCTGGTCGCAAAGGTACAGAAGCTCCAGCGGCGTTTTTGTCAGAAGAGAGGTGAGAATGTCGAACGGTGCCCAGTCGCGGAAGACCGAGATGACGTCGAGTACCTGCAATTCATCGGACGAAAGGCCCGCGAGGCGCATCTGAATGATGCTGTCCGCGCTGGCAGGGATGTTTTTGAGCCCATTCGACTCGTGCATCGAGTCGAGCAGCTGCACGAGGAAGAGGCCATTGCCCTCCGTGCTCTGGTAGAGGTTGTCGATCTCCTTTTGCGAGTAGCGGCCCGGGGCGTAGAAGTTGATGAAGCGCGTTGTCTCCTCCTGTGAAAAGGCGTCGATATTGTACACGTCGAGCAGCTTGTCGCGCACGGCGTTGTTGAGCACCTGCTGGGCGTAGGGCTGCAAAATGTCGCGGCTCGTGCAGATGATCGTGATGTTCGTGCTGCGCAGGCGGTGCAGCAGCATCGAAAGGAGGTCGGCGCTGTTGTTGTCGATCCAGTGGATGTCCTCCAAAATGAGCAGCACCGGCACCTTTTTGGCGACCGTCGACAAAATGAGCAGCGTGCTCTCAAGCGCGGCGAGATAATCTGCGCCCGCGGGATAGTCGCTCGAAATGCCGGAGAAATTGTGCTGGCATTCAACGGACAAGCAGGGGAAGAGGCCCGCGGCGGTCTTAATGTAAACATCCGGAATATGGATATTTTCGGATTCGAATTTTGGGATGAGCTGGAGCATGATCGTGTTCCACGGGGCGAGCACGGTGTTCATCTCGGACTGGTAGCACGAGGCCTGGCAGATCGCCCAGCCGGAAAAATCGTACTGGTGCAGGATGTAGTTGATGAGGTATGTCTTGCCGACGCCCGTCTTGCCCTGAATCAGCGCGCAGATCTTGTCGCTTTCAAGACGCGAGCCGTTGCACAGCGATACGAGCTTGTGCAGCACCGCGTCCTTGCCGATGAGCTGCTGGTCGCTGCCGACCTCGAGCTTATAGGTCGAGGTGTTCCACGCGTCGACGATCTGATAGTAGAGTGCGGAGGTCTCCTTGAGCGGGGAGATGCTGAATTCGTCGGAAAGGTTCTTACAGAGCGTATGGTAAAGGCCAAGTGCTTTACGGAATTTCTTCTGGTCGCGGTAGACCTGCATGAGCGTGGAGAACGCGCTTTCCTCCAGCGGGTCGATGGCGATGTACTCCGTGCCGTATTTTTCGGCAAGGTCGAGCTTACCGGCGTAATACGCCTCCTTTTCCGCCGCCAAAAGCTGGTGGAGGTACTGCGACTGATAGAGATTGCGCTGATCGCTCAGCCATGCGTCAAACGCGGAGGAGTGGGAGACATTGAAGTCCTTCAGAAATTCCCCGTGATAGGCGCTGAGCATGTCGCCGCGCTCAAAATCGTAGACATCGCAGGCGATCTCAACGTCGGCGGAGAATTCAACGATCGAGCGCTGGCCGGGGACGAAGGGATCGAAGGCAAACGCCTTGCGGATGGTGTAGATCGCGTGGCGTAGATTTTTGAGCGCTGTGGCGGAATCGGTATCCTCGTAGAGCAGGCCGATGAGCTCGCTGCGGGTGGTTTTGCGCTTGAGGATCAAATAGTACAAAAGAGCGTCGGCTTTTTTATAGGGGAGCGTGATCTCCCGCCCGTCGACGGAAACGGCGGGCGTACCGAACAGTTTTGCGTTTAACTCAGGCATGTCAAGGCCTCCCAACAGAAATAACACGTTAGTGCAGTAAACGAAGATAGTATACTCAAACCGTTGAAAAATAGCAAGTACTTCGACGAAAATACGATATTCTAAGCGAAAAATAACGCTATGGTCGAATACCTCAACGCTAATTCAACGCGCGTATGATATAAAGGCAGCATCAAAATAGTACGGGTCTGCCTTTTGCTGCCCGTTTAGTTTAGGAGGCATCCATTTGAATTACGTTGGAACAGCGCGTCCGATCCACGACGCCAAGGGCAAGGCCACGGGGTATACCAAATACGCCGGCGATCTCTCGCTGCCCAATATGGCGTATCTCTGCATGCTCCACAGCAAGATCCCGCACGGCTATGTCAAGGCGGTCCATGCGGAAAAGGCGCTGGCGCTTCCGGGCGTTTACGGCGTTTATCACTGCCTGAACACGAGCGAGCGCAAGTATAACCGCTACCGTTCAAGCTTCGATCAGGCGTACTTAGCGAACGAGGAACGCGCATTCAATCAGTATGTGCGCTTTGTCGGCGACAAGATCGGCGCGGTCGCGGCCTGCGACCAGGAAACGGCGGAAAAGGCCGCGCGCCTTGTCGAAGTAGAGTATGAAGAGCTCCCGTTTTCCATCGGCTTCGACGATACGTTCGCGGGTAAGAATTGTCTGGACGGCGAAACACCCGTCCGAGACGAATACACGCTGGAGGTCGGCAAAAAGCAGGAGAGCACCGAAGGGCTCATTGAGGTGTGCAGCACGATGGAGCTGCCGCGCCTGCATCACGCCACGATGGAGACGCACGCCTGCATTGCTGACTACGATCCGTATATCGACATGCTGACTGTTTACTGTCCGAATCAGGCCGTGCACGGCATTCGTACCGTGCTCGCGGACTTTTTGGAGATGCCGGAGAGCCATGTACGCGTCGTTAAGGCGACGATGGGCGGCTCGTTCGGTGCCAAGCAGGAGTGGTTTTTAGAGCCCGTCACGGCGCTCGTCGCCAAAAAACTCTGCCGCCCCGTCAAGCTCGTCTATTCCCGCGGCGAGGCGATGACCGACACGATCGTGCGCGGCGCGATGCGCATGAGCACGCGCGGCTACTACACGCCCGACGGCGAGATGAAGAAAATTTACTGCGATGTGACGCTCGACGCGGGCGCTTACATCGGCAACGCGGGCGACTATGTCCGCGCGCTGGCCGGTAAGCCGACGCGCTGCTACCGCATTCCATACATGCACTATCATGGACAGGTCATCAGCTCGAATTCGCCGGTCTCCGGCGCGTTCCGCAGCTGGTCGGCGGCAGAAGAGGCGCTGATGATGGAGCGCCAGCTCGACGCCGCGGCGGAAAAGCTCGGCATGGACCGCCTTGCGATTCGCCTCAAGAATGTGGCGCGCAGCGGGGAAGAGGACAAGAAACTCCACCTGTCGCTCGAAGACATCCGCATCGGCGATGCGATCACACTCGGCAGCGAAAAGTTCGGCTGGGACAAGCTGAAAGCTGAGGACGCGGCGTTCAACGCCTCCCAGCAGCGCTACCGCAGGGGCGTCGGCATCGGGATCGGCGGTCACGGCAACACATACTTCCCGCGCTTCAATGACTACGGCGCGGGCAGCATCAGCTTAAATGCCGACGGCTCGATGCAGGCGAATTTCACCCTGCACGACCACGGCTGCGGCACGGTGACGGCGATGCGCATGATCGCCGCCGAGGTGCTGAAAGTGCCCGAGGATAAGATTTACATGACCGAGGGCGACACCGCGGTCACGCCCATCGACTACGGCTGCTTTGCCAGCCGCACGACCTATGTGGTCGGCCGCGCCGTGCAGGATGCGGCGAACGCCTTGAGAAAGAAGATGCTGCACGCGGCGTCGGAGCTTTTAGACGTTCCCGAGGATGAGCTGTTCTTAAACGACAGCCATATTCTTCGCGTGGGGCAGGACGAGCCGCTTCTTTCGTTTGCCGAGCTCGCCAAAAAGAGCATGCACACCCACGCCGGCAACCTGACGGCCTGCGCGAGCTATTCGAACGTGACGAACCCCGGCGTGACGGGCGCGCACTTCGCCCATGTCGAGGTCGACACCTGGACGGGCTTTACGAAGGTGCTCGACTATCTCGCCGTGCACGATATCGGTCAGGCCATCAACCCCGGCCTGTGCGAGGCGCAGATCCAGGGCGCGGTGCAGATGGGCTGCGGCGCTGCGCTGCGCGAAAAGATGACCATGCAGAAGGACGGCCGCTGCACGGAGAGTTTGTCCAAATATCATCTGTTCCTTGCAACCGACCTGCCGAACATCCGCGTGGAGCTTTTGCAGGACGGACGCTCGAAGGAGGGCCCGTTCGGCGCGAAATCCATCGGCGAGGTCTGCTATGTGCCGGTCGCTCCGGCGGTGTGCGGCGCGGTGAACGACGCGCTGCACGCGAACCTCTCGGTGCTGCCGTATGATCCCGACTGCATTCTCAAATATCTGGCGGAGGTGAGAGAGAACCATGACGCTTAATTTTATTGTAAACGGAAAGCCCGTCACGCTCGAGACCGAGCCTGACCGCCGCCTGCTCGACATCCTGCGCGAGGACCTGCACCTCACGGGTACGAAGGAAGGCTGCGCGGAGGGCGAATGCGGCGCGTGCACGGTGTTGCTCGACGGCGAAGCCGTCCACTCCTGCCTGACCGCCGCCATCCAGCTCGAAGGCCGCGAGGTCACGACGATCGAAGGCCTTGCCGAAATGGGCTCGCTCGATATCATCCAGACCTGCTTTGTCGAAGAGCTTGCCATCCAGTGCGGTTACTGCACGCCTGGCATGATCATGTCTGCCGAGGCGCTGCTGCGCAAAAATCCTGACCCGACGGAAGATGAAATTCGTCTGGCGCTCTCCGGCAATATCTGCCGGTGCAGCGGCTATGTCCAGATCGTGCGCGCGGTCAAGCGCGCTGCGAAGGAGAGGAGGGAAGCGCGGTGCAGAGCTTAACGCCCAAAACGCTTGCCGAGCTCGCGCAGGCGCTTTCCGCCGCCACGGAAAAGGCGAAGATCATCGCAGGCGGCACAGACTTTATCATCAAGGAGCGCGCGGGCAAGTTCGCGCCCGACCTTTTGATCTACCCCGGCTTCATTCCCGAGCTGAACACCGTCACGAAAGAAAACGGCGTACTGCGCATCGGCGCGGCGGTGCCGATGAACGGCATCACCGCCGCACTCAAGGACGACAAGGCGTTCTGCGCCATCGCGGACGCGGCGTCCGACGTCGGCTCGCCGCAGATCCGCGCCAAGGGCACGATGGCGGGCAACCTCTGCAACGCCTCGCCCGCGGGTGACATGCTTCCGGTCTCGTGGCTGTATGATGCGCAGCTTGAGCTGATGAACGCCGACGGCACGGCGAGCGTGACGCCGGTGAACGGCTTTATCACCGGCCCGCAGAAGACGATCTTGCGGCCGGATCAGGCCGTCACGACCATTCTGATCGACTTGAAGCAGTTTGAGGGCTTTGTCAGCGCGTTCCATAAGATCGGTTCGCGCGAGCGCGTGTCCATCTCCCGCGAGGGACTGGCCGCCGCCGTCAGGCTCGACGAAAGCGGTAAGGTCGAACAGGCGAGACTGTCGCTCGGCGCGGTCGGCGGCACGCCGATCCGCGTGACGGACGCAGAGGAGTATATGCGCGGCCGCGTGCTCGATGAAAAGCTCGTCGAAGAGATCACGCCGATGGTTGCCGAGACCATCCACAACAACTGCCGCCCGGCAAATCGCCTCTATAAGACTGAGGCCGCCCGCGGCCTGACGGCGGATACCTTCGCCAAGCTGATGAGCCGCCTGTAACGCGAAAAACAGCATAGAAAAAGGACGCATCCGGTCGGATGCGTCCTTTTTCATTTGCGATTGTATGTTACGCGCGCTCGGCCTCTTCGATGACCTTGAGAAGCGAGCCGTCCTTGATGACCTGATAGGACTTTTCAATGTCGATGCTGAGGTTGCGGTCGGCATCGTAGTAGGGGACGGTCTTGCGGTAAGCGTCCTTGAGAGGGCCGGTGACCTTGCCGAGCTTGAGCAGGTTGTCAGCGCGCTGGTCGCGGCGCATTTCGACGGCCTGAGCGGCGTGCATGAGCTCCATGCCGAGCATGTAGCGCAGATTGTCGACGATGCGGAGAGAACGCATACCGGCGAGCGGCAGATTGCTGGCGTGATCCTCGATGCCGTTGGCGAAGGAAGTGATGTCGAGCGTCGTCGTGTTGGCGAGCCAGCGGTTCTCGGCGTCGAGCGCGGCGAAGGTCTTCTGTATCGTGGAGAACGCGATGGTCTTGACCTCGTGCGGGGTCAGGAAGCGGTTGAGACCCGTGAAGCCAGGGTCGACGATCTTGTAGAGGCGGTTCGTAATGGCGTGGGACATGTGGCACAGCGCCGCGGCCAGCATGTCGACGCCGAGAGAGAGGGTCGTTACCTCAAAGTTCGGGCTGACGGATGTGGTTCCCTCCTCATAGAGGATGCAGGGGTTATCGTCCGTGCGGTTGATCTGGAGCTCGAGGATATTCTTGACGTACTCAAGAGAATCGTAGACAGAGCCGTTGATGGCCGCACCGCAGCGGAAGGAGAGGGGATCCTGCAGCGCGCGCTTGGAATCGGGATGCTCAAGATAGCTGCCCTCGAGGAAGCGGCGGCACTCTGCGGCACAATGGATCTGACCGGGCAGGCCACGCACCTCGTTCACGCGCTCGCCGAGCGGCTGGAGGCCGCCGTTGAGACCTTCGAGGTGCAGGCAGTAGATGGCGTCGCTCAGCTTGATGAGCTCTTCGACCTCCTTGACAAGCAGGACCACCATGGATTCACCCTGCGCGTTCGAGGAGACGATGGAAAGGCCGTCCTTCGGGCCGAGGATTGCGGGCTCGATGCCCTCGGCGCGCATGGCGTCGATCGCGGGAATGATCTCGCCGTGATATTCGACCTCGCCCTGGCCGATCATGGCCTGACCGATCATGCTCATCGTGCTCACGTCACCCTCGCCGACGGCGCCGCGGCGCATGGCGCGGGGATGGATGCCGCGATTTAAGAACTCCTCATACATTTTAAGAATGTTCGAGGCGATACCCGTGCGGCCGCAGAGGGCGGTGTTGAGGCGGATGCACATCATCGCGCGCACTTCTTCGACGCTGGCAAACGGCGCAACGCCGAGGGAGTGGCTGTTGATGAGGTTGCGGTTGTACTGCTCGAAAAAGTCCTGGCTGAATTCGCGGTCCTTGTTCCAGCCCACGCCGTGGTTCAGGCCGTAGACGGGCTTGCCGTCAGCCGCCATGTCAAAAAGCACCTGGCGGGATTTGTCGACGAGGGGAACAACCTCGGGGTCGATCTGGACGGGGCGGCGGTCATAAACGACGGAGTAAAGATTCTCCAGCGTCAGGTCTTTTCCGTTTAAGATCAGAGTTTCGCTCATTTTGTAAAAACCTCCTTGCGGTAAATAAAACAAATTGTTGTCACTTTGATTGTTTATATTATAATAGTGAGCCGTCAAAACAGCGTTGAAAATTATGAAAGAAAAAAATTTACCCCGTTCAAACGATTCAACGTTTTTCCAACTTTACTGTGCTATAGTGTCGTCATCGCGGGAAAGGCAACGAATTTTGCGGTAAGGAAGACGCAGAAGATGTGTATCCCGTATCAAAACCTTGCGGAGAGACGGCAGATCACTCCGCAGCGAAACAACAGGAGGAGAAAATGCTTACACTGATTGACAATATTACTATTGTCCTGTGCGTGGTCGGCATCTTCGCCATCAGCGTCTTCATGAGCAAGAAGAACACTGATATGGAAGCCTACTATCACGCAAACAAGGCTCTGCCTTGGTCTCTCGCGGTCGGTACGATCGCTGCATCCTGGTACGGCGGCAACGGTACGATCGGTACGGTCGGCTATGTTACCACCATGGGCCTTTCCGCATTCTTTATCTGGTCCATCGGCGCGCACCTTGTGCGTTTCCCGCTGGCTCTGTGGGTTGCTCCCCGCATTTCCGTCAAGGTCAACTCCACGATGACCGAGCTGCTCGACCGTTTCTATGGCCGCATTGCTTCCTTTATCGGCGCGATTGTCCTGCTGGCGACCTGCCTCTCCATCTCTGAGATCGGCGCCTGCGGCTATGTCGGCGTTGCTGCGTGGAACATGAACAAGTTCCTTGCTGCGGCCATCGTCATTGCCATTTCCATCGGCCTTTCCTGCGTCGGCGGCCTGCTCGGCGTCGCCATCACTGATATGATCTTCTTCTTCCTGATGATCGTATCTGTCGCTTTTGTCTTCCCCAGCGCGTTCTACGGCGTGGGCGGCTTCGCTGCTCTCGACGAGATCTTCAGCACGGTTGATCCCGCGATGATGACCCCGTTCGGCGGCATCCCTCTGGGCCGTGCCATCGTGCTGATCCTCATCTGCATCAACGTCTATAAGGATCCCGCGTTCTATCAGCGCTTCACCGCTTCCAACGGTCCCAAGACCGGTAAGCGCGCGATGCTGACCTGCTTCTCCATCTGGCTGAGCATGGACGTTTGCCTGATGTTCACCGCTATCGTCATCCGCGCGATGGATCCCGCGCTGACCGTCCAGCCCGAGGTTGCTTACATGCAGCTCGTTCTCAGCGGTCTGCCTCCCGTTGCCCGCGGCCTGTTCGTCTTCGCGATGCTCGGCGCCATCATCTCCACGATGGATACCTACTATCTGGTCGGCGGCGAGATCGTGTCCAACGATATCATCGGCGTCCTGCGCAAAAAGCCCCTTACCGACAAGCAGTCCATCTTCATTTCCCGTATTGCCTGTGTGGTGTTCGGTGTGATCGGCCTGAGCGTTGCGTTCAAGTTCAAGCTGGTCTATGATGCGATGATCCTTGTCACGAGTCTCTCCATGTCTGCGCTGTTCGTTCCCATGATGGCTGCCATCATGTACGATGGCAAGAAGACCAACATGTCCGGCCTCTGCTCCATGATCGTTGGTATCCTCTCTTGGCTCTGGTTTGACTTTAATCCCCTCAGCATTGAAGCCCTCGGCGGTAACGTCGATCCGATGCTCGTGTCTCTGCCTATTTCTTTCGTAGCGTTCCTCATTGGCAACCAGTTCGGTAAGGTTCTCAACACCGGCTTTGCCAAGCCCGACGGTGTGAACATTGAGAAGGGCATGATCATGACCTCCTCCGGCCCCGTCAGCGAGGAAGAGTACAAGAAGGAGATCAAAGTCGAGTGGCTCGGCATCGACGGCGCTCTGTGCCTTGTCTATGTGGCGCTGGCCGCGTTCTACAGCTTCGGCATCATCAACCGTATCGACTGGATCATCGGTTGGGTCGCCCCGCTGGTTGCCGGTATCTCCACCACCGCAATCTTCCTGCGCTATCTGTATCAGGTCTTCACCTTCGGTAAGACTCCCGCTCAGAAGAAGTAATTCAAATGCTCCAAGAGAAGGCAGACCTTTCCGGGTTTGCCTTCTCTTGCTCTATCGTTCGCTGATCTGGCGGGCGATAGGGCAGGTCATTCCCTTAAAAGCGGGCCGAAAGCGGCTCCTTAAAAAATTTTTATTGATAGCGTTGAAAGATAAACGCAAATTAAACGATGACGTGTTATACTACTATCATCACAACGGAGGCGCAGAAGTTCCTCCCTCCGGGATTTAAGAGGTGCAATATGTCTGAAGTAGATCACATCAAAAACGTCACCATCGTCGGCATCGGCACGCAGGGGTCGATGATCGCTTTCCGCAACGCGCTCTACGGCAAGAACGTGACCGGCTACAGCCGCACGCAGCCGTCGATCGACACCTGCAAGAATAAGATCGACAAGTGGCTCGCTCACTTCATCGAAGAGGGGAAGCTGACAAAGGACGAGGCCGACGCTGTCCGCGACCGCATCCATTACGCGACGACGCTCGAAGAGGCCTGCAAGGACGCCGACCTCGTCGTTGAGAACGTGCCGGAAAAGATCGAAGTCAAGCAGGCTGTTTTCAAGCAGCTCGACGAGGTCTGCCCGAAGCACTGCTATCTGAACTCGAACACCTCCTCGCTCCTGATGAGCGATATCTATAAAGATGTGAGCGACGAGCGCAAGGCCATGACCTTCTCTGTCGACCACGACGACCCCATCCGCAACAGCTATCTGGAGATGATGTGGAACCCCAGCACGTCTGAGGAGACGAAGAAGGCCGCTATCGCGCACTATCACACCCTCGGCTTTGAGCCCGTCATCACTGAGCGTGAGATCAAGGGCTACTCCATCAACCGCGTGTGGCGCGCTGTCAAGCGCGAGTGCCTGTACCTGTGGGCCAACGGCTATGTCACCGACGTCGCCGAGTTCGACCGCGGCTGGATGACCGAGTGGCACAGCAACATCGGCCCGTTCAAGCTGATGGACCTCATTGGCCTTCAGACCATCTACAACATCGAAAATTCCTACTACGCCGCCAGCGGCGATGAGCGCGACAAGCCGCCCGCAAAGCTCAAGGAAATGATCGACGCGGGCCACCTCGGCATGAAGACCGGCCAGGGCTTCTACTCCGGCTACGACACCGAGGCCGGTAACCTGGACGTCGGCAAGAAGTAAGCAGAGGAGAGGGTCCATGAAACTCACGGATCACCAGCAGAAAATGCTGGACGGTGCGTTCGGCAAGGGTAAGGCCATGGCGATGCAGATCCAGATCGGCGTGGGCAAGTGCTTTGATGCGGAGCGCCTGGTTCCCGTCAGCCGCGCGCACGTATCCCTCAGCGCGCAGGAGGCCGACATCTGGTTTGCGGGCAAGCTCCTGGACGCGGGGGCTTCCTGCGCTGTCGCGCCGACTGTCAACCCCGGCTATTCCGTCGACTATTTTCGTTCTCGGCTGACTGATGCCGCCGTCGAAAACATGCGAAAGACCGAGCGTATCTACCGCGGCCTCGGCGCGCGTTTGACCTACTGCTGCACGCCGTATCTTGCCGATAACGTCCCATCGTATGGCGAGATCATCGCCTTTTCCGAGACGAACGCTACGATCTATGCCAACGCTGTTCTCGGCGCGCGCACGAACCGCGAGAGCGCGGCCAGCGCCCTCTGCGCTGCCGTGACAGGCTACGCGCCCGAATACGGGATGATTCTGAGCGAGAATCGCTTCGCCGACATCGCCGTTCACGTGGACGCGAAGATGGAGTCGGACTTTGACTACGCCGTCCTCGGCCTTTGCGGAAAGAAGATCGGCAAGGGCATTCCGGCGTTCCTTGGCCTTCCTGAGAAGATCAGCACCGAGGCGCTCATCGCGCTCGGCGCGGAGCTGAACGTTTCGGGCAGCTACGACCTCTACCACATTCCAAATGTCACGGCAGAGGCCGCGCACGGGTTCGACCTTTTTGGCGGCAAAGCGCCGAAAAGGGAGGTCACCATCACACAGTCTGACTTGGAGCAGACGCTTGAGGCGTTCTCTCCCTCGGCGGACGGCAGCATCGAATATTGCATTCTTGGCTGCCCGCACTACACGTATGCGCAGATCGAAGAAGTCGAGCGACTGCTCGGCGACGAGAAGGCGAAGGCCGACATCCATATCCTGACGTCCGCCGCCATCAAGCGCGAGGCGAAAGAAAGCGGCCTCGAGGACCGGCTTCTGGACCTTGGCGCGGACCTGATCGCCGACACCTGCGTGGACGAGGCATGTTGCTGGGGCTATCTTGCCGGAAAGCCCGGCGTGACGGATTCGCCCAAGGGCGCATACTACATGGAAACGGCGGGCATCCGCATGGCCGTGCGCGACACGGCCACCTGCATCCACTGGGCAAAGCAGGGGAGGGTGTGCTGATGAAAAAGACATTTTCCTGCCGCCAGATCGCCGCGGGCAAGGTGAGAGGCGAGGTGCTCACCTGCACCGACCAGATCCTCTTTTACCACACCGACCCGAAGACCGGCGTCGTGACCGAAGCCGGTCACGCGCTCGAGGGTGTGAGTGTCAAGGATAAGATTCTCGTCTTTCCGGGCGGAAAGGGCAGCTCTGTCGTGCAGATGGACGGGCTCTACAAGCTTGAACTCAACGGCGCCGCGCCGCTTGGCTTTATTGTGCGCGAGCCCGACACCGTGCTCGTCTCCACGGCCATCATCATGGAGATCCCGATGGTCGATCGCGTGGAGGACGAATTTTACAATGCAGTAAAAACCGGAGATCAAATCGAGATCAACGCCGACGAAGAAACAATCACACTGATCGAACAAGATCACTGAATTTCAAAAAAAGAAAGGACAAGCAGTATGGACACTTTGATTTTGAACGGCCACGACCTGACCTTGCAGGACGTCTATGACGTCGCTTACGACGGCCGCAAGGTCGAGATCGCAGCCGATGCCTACGCGCGCCTCGCCAAGGGCCGCGAGATCATGCAGGAGCTCTCCAAGGGTGGCAAGGCCATTTACGGCTTCAACCGCGGCGTCGGCCAGAACAAGGACGTCACCATCGACGAGGACTTCATGGAGACGCAGAACCGCATGATGCTGCGCTCCCACTCCCTCGGCCTTCCGCCGTTCAACACGGACGAGGAAGTGCGCGCGATGATGGTCATCCGCCTCAACAACATGCTCATCGGCGCATCCTGCGCTTCCGATGACCTGGCGAACAGCTACCGCGACTTCCTGAACCACGGCATCACGCCGCGCATCCCGCGCCGCGGTGCCGTCGGTGAGGCGGACATCACCACCATCACCCACGTCGGCCTTGCCTTCATCGGTGAGGAGGACGTCAACTACAAGGGCAAGGTCGTGAGCGCCAAGGAAGCTATGGAGAAGGAGGGTCTCAAGCCCCTGCACCTCCAGCTCAAGGACACGCACACCATCATGCTCTCCAACAGCCAGGGCGAGGGCACCGCGGCCATCCTTGTTCACGAGGTTGAGAGTCTCGTCAAGATGTCCGACCGCATCTTCTGCCTCGATTATGAAGGCCTCAACGGCAACATCGAGCCGATGCGCGAGGACGTGAACGAGCTGCGCGGCCTGCCCGGCCAGATCCGCTGCGCCGCGCGCTGCCGCGAGGATCTTGAGGGCAGCTACCTTTACAGCGACAACCGTCCCGAGCACGCGCTGCAGGACCCGCTGACTTTCCGCGGCGGCTTTATCATCACGGGCGCGGTCGAGGATGCGCTGGACTACGTTAAGAAGTTCCTGAGCATCCAGATCAACTCCCCCTCGGACAACCCCTGCATCATGCTCGACAAGAAGGACGTCTTCGTCAACTCGAACTTCGAGACGACGTCGCTCGTCATCGGCGTCGAGATGCTGGCTATCGCGCTGGCGCACCTGTCCCGCGCGGTCAACTACCGTCTGATCCGCATGTGCATGCCCGAGTTCACACACCTGCCGCGCTTCCTTGCTCCGCGCAACGGCAGCGCCCACGGCTATGACGAGGTGCAGAATGTGCTCTCCTGCCTCGATGCGGAGAACCGCTATCTCACGACCCCGTCGTCCGTCGACTTCTATCCCATGCAGGGCTCCATTGAGGACCACGCGAGCAACCTGCCGCTGGCCGTGACCAAGTGCCGCCAGATGGTCGACAATCTGCGTTACCTCGTCGGTATGGAGGCGCTGTTCGCCTCTCAGGCCGTCGATCTGCGTAAGAGCGACGGCAACGGCGACTACGTCCACCTCGGCAAGGGTACGCAGAAGGCCTACGATGTGCTGCGCGCCGTTGTTCCCGAGATGAAGAGCAACCGCAGCGTCTATGACGACATCAACAAGGCCTATCAGCTCGTGCTGGAAGAGAAGTTCCTCGCCGACGGCGAATAAAAAAATGCAGCCATAGAACCTTCACCATAGGGCAAAGGCCGGTCACTTGCGTGACCGGCCTTTGCCTTTTTCTGATTCAATTACTTTTCGAGAGGGGAGGGAAGTCATCCGCGGCGGAACCAGTCCTTCATGACGGTGAAGATCTGCACCAGTTCGTCTTCTTCGATGACATAGGGGACCATGGAGTACATATAGCTCAGGAACGGACGGCTGAATACGCCGCGCTCATAGGCGTACTGCTGGAAGCCCTCCAGCGTTTTGGGATCGTACACCTCCACGCAGGTGCAGCCGCCCATCACGCGCACCTCTTTGATGCGCTCGTCGGAAAAGCCCAGCATTTCACGCTTGGAGATCTCTTCGATTTTCTTGATCTTCTCCATGTAGTTTTCGCGCTCGAAGATCTCAATGCCTTTGAGCGCGACGGCACAGGCGAGGGCGTTGCCCATGAACGTGGGGCCGTGCATCAGCGCGTGGCGCTCGTTGTCGCTGTAGAAGCCGCGGAAGACCTTTTCGTTGGCGACCGTCACCGCATGTCCGATATAACCGCCGGTCAGCGCCTTGCCGAGCACCAGAATGTCCGGCAGGACCAGATCGGCCACAAAGCGGTTGCCCGTCCGGCCAAAGCCGGTGGCGACCTCGTCGAAAATCAGCAGCACGCCGTACTCGTCGCACAGCTCACGGGCACGCTTTAGGAACGAAATGTCGTACATTCTCATGCCGCCGGCGCCTTGCAGCAGAGGCTCGACAATGAAGCAGTTCAGCTTGTCGTGATAAAGGGCAAAGGCCTCTTCGAGCGCGGGGATCTCGGTCGGGATATGGACGACGCCCTCTTTTTTGTCGAAGGCGAAGTGATAGTCCTCATCGTCGCCGACCTCCATCGCCTTGAAGGTGTCGCCGTGGTAGGCGTGCTCCAGTGCGAGGATCAGCGTGCGCTTTTTCATCTCCGGATGATCGTCGCACTGGTTGGTGTTGTATTGCAGCGCCATCTTGAGGGCGACTTCGACAGCCACGCTGCCGGAATCCGAAAAGAAGCAGTAGTTCAGATCGCCCGGCAGAAATCCTTCCAGCTTGGCCGACAGCTTTTCGACCGGATCGTGGGTGAGTCCGCCCAGCATGACATGGCAGAAATTGGCGGCCTGCTCCTGAATGGCGGCCGTCAGCTCGGGGTGCTGATAGCCGTGGATCATGCACCACCAGGAGGAGACGGAATCGATCAGTTTCTGATCCTCGGTGTATAGATGGACGCCCTTTGTCTTGATGATCTTATAGGGCGCTTTCATGGTTTTCATCTGCTCATACGGATACCAGATCATGTCAGCGATACCTCCTCATACAGTGCTGCTAAATCGTTTGGTTCCATCGGAAGTTCCTGTGCGCCGTCGGGAATGCAGGCGAGCACGGGAAGGCCTGTGTGCTGCCGACACATGGCGATGTTGTCCTCTTCCATCGTGTCGCCGCGGTGATAATGGTTAAAGAGGATGCCCTTTACAGGGAGCTTTTTGCCTTGCATATACTTCACCGTCAGCACCACGCTGTTGATGGTACCAAGACCCGCGTCCGCAATGATCACGCTTGGAAGCTGCAACGCACGAATGACGTCTTCGAGCCACAGCGTTTTGCCGTTCTCTGCGCGAAGCGGGCAGAGAATGCCGCCGCTGCCCTCGACGGTGACATAATCGTTGCGGCTGCACACGGCCTCAAAGCCCTGCCGGATGACCGGCAGCTCGGGGGGATTCCCCTCATAGCGCGCCGCCAGATGGGGCGACCACGCATGCTCATAGACATAAGGGCACATTTCGCCAAGCGGCTGCGAAAGTCCCGCCGTTTGCTGTACGAACATGGCGTCGCCGGGGATGAGGCTGCCGTCGCTCCTTCGCCGGTTGCCGCTCATGGCGGCCTTATAGTATGCAGCGTTCTCTCCGGATTCCGCCAGCTTTTTCACCATCAGCGCCGTGACATAGGTCTTGCCGACGTCCGTTCCGGTCCCCGTGACAAAAAGAGCCTTTGCCATGCCTCACGCCTCCTTCCAATAGGCGGGGGTCACGTCCCGCCCGAGAGACGCGAGCATGCTGCGGTCGCTGCGGATCGTTGCGCAGGCGGCAGTGGTCAGCATGTTGCCGGTGATGGTGGCGGAGGCTCCCGCGCGGAAGGCGGTCTCACCGTCGTTGGTCAGCAGCGCGCGTCCCGCCGCCAGACGGATGTTCGCCTCCGGATTGATGTAGCGGAAAAAGGCAATGGTCCGCAGGATGTCCTGCTCCGTCAAGCGGGGCAGATGCTCAAGCGGGGTGCCGGGGATGGGCATCAGCGCGTTGATGGGGATGGAGTCGATGCCGAGCTCTGCAAGGCTGACCGCCATGTCCAGGCGGTCTTCCCACGTTTCACCCATGCCGATGATGCCGCCGGAACAGGCGCACATGCCCTCCGCCTTAACCTTTTTCAGAGTCTCCACCTTCATGTCGTAGGTGTGGGTGGTGCAGATGTTCGGGAAGTTCCGCTTCGAGGTCTCAATGTTGTGGTGATAGCTCGTGACGCCCGCCTTGTGCAGCCGGTGAAGCTGCTCGGCGCTCAAAAAGCCCATGGACGCGCACAGGTCGATCTTGCACTCGCGGTGCATCGTCTCATAAGCGTGGATCGCCTGATCGAACTCCTCGCCGGTCAGGGCTCTTCCCGCGGTGACGATAGAGAAGCGGTCCACGCCCTCGCTTTCGTTCATCTTGCAGGCCTCTAAGATCGCCTCTTCAGGGAGGAAGTCGTAAACGTCGCATTCCGTGTGATAGTGCGCGGACTGCGCGCAGTATTTGCAGTCCTCCGGACAGCGGCCGCTGCGACCGTTGATGATCGAGCAGAGGTCGACCTTGTCGCCGACACAGGCCTTTCGGATCTCGTCCGCACCCTGACAGAGCGGCTCTAAATCGCAGGTGAGAAAGAAAGAGAGGTCATCCTCGCGTGTCAGGCGCTTACCGTGAATGATCTCCTGTGCCAAGTTGAGTATGTCCATATCGCGTTACCTCCGTGTGCTTGTCAAGATCTTGCTGCCGTTGCCGCCTGAGGAATATTGGGCGTTCCGGAGACGGTCCAGATGCCGCTGCGCTCCAGAAGCGGAGCGAGACGCTTGATTAAAACTGCACCAAGAACGCTCAGTGTGGTGTCGCCGGGAACGGCAAGAACAAAGCAGTACAGGAACAGCGGGCCCACCGCAATGGGGGTGTTCAGCACGTAGTTGCAGATCACGTAGTAGTAGATCATACCGGCGGCGTACACCACGGCAAGGCCGGCGAGATTTGCAGCAAGATAGCGGGCTACGGTGCGCTTTTTCAGTCTGGCGGCGAGCGTGCCGGTCACGTAGGTCCCGATGCAGAAGCCGATGATATAGCCAAAGCTCGGCTTGAGCACGTACCACAGTCCGCCGCCCTCCGTAAAGATGGGAAGGCCGGCCAATCCCAGCAGCATGTAGGCAGTCACGGAGATCGTTCCGAGGCGCGGGCCTAAAATGAGCCCTGCGAGCATCGTAAATAAGTATTGCAGGGTAAAGGGGACGACGGGGACGGGGATCTTGATGAATGCGCCCACAGCGATCAGCGCTGTAAACAGGCTGCAAAATACAAGCTGTTTGGTCTTTGACATTGTAAACCTCCAAGAAAAATGATGTTTACAATCTACCAGAGAACTTCTTGACTGTCAACCATAAATATTTCACAGGTTTACAGTGATTAAGAGAGAATTGAGCAGATATTTGACGGAAATCTTGCAAAATGCAAGAAAAAAGCATGGTCAAATCGCATTTCTGCAACTTGACCATGCATTTTAATTTTTCGTTTTGTTTTTGCTCAGTTCAGGAAGTCCTTGAGCTTCTTGCTGCGGCTGGGGTGACGGAGCTTGCGCAGCGCCTTGGCTTCGATCTGGCGGATGCGCTCGCGCGTGACGTTGAACTCCTTGCCGACCTCCTCGAGCGTGCGGGGACGGCCGTCCTCAATGCCGAAGCGGAGCTTCAAGACCTTTTCCTCGCGCGGCGTAAGGGTGGAGAGCACGTCGACGAGCTGCTCCTGCAGCAGCGTGAACGACGCGGCCTCGCTCGGCTCGCTCGCACCCTCGTCGGGGATGAAGTCGCCGAGGTGGCTGTCCTCCTCTTCGCCGATCGGCGTTTCGAGGGAGACGGGCTCCTGCGCGATCTTCAAAATCTCGCGCACCTTGTCGACGGGCATGTCCATCTCGGCGGCAATCTCTTCAGGAGAGGGGTCGTGGCCGAGCTCCTGCAAAAGCTGACGGGACACACGGATGACCTTGTTGATGGTCTCGACCATATGAACGGGGATACGGATGGTGCGCGCCTGGTCAGCAATGGCGCGAGTGATGGCCTGACGGATCCACCACGTCGCGTAGGTCGAGAACTTGTAGCCCTTGGTGTAGTCGAACTTTTCGACGGCCTTGATAAGGCCGAGGTTGCCCTCCTGAATGAGGTCGAGAAACAGCATGCCGCGGCCCACGTAGCGCTTAGCGATGGACACGACGAGACGCAGGTTCGCCTCGGCCAAGCGCTGCTTGGAGCGCTCGCCCTTTTTGACGGCAGCATTGAGCTCCTTCATTTCCTCTTCGCTCAGCTCTGTGCCGTTCTTTTCGGCCTCTTCGAGCTTCTGCTTGGCCTCCACGCCCGCGGACATCGCGGTCGCGAGCGAAATTTCCTCGTCTGCCGACAGCAGCGACACCTTACCGATCTCCTTGAGGTACATGCGCACGGGGTCGTCGGTCGAGAAGCTGTCGACCAGCTCGTTCGGGTCGACGAGCTCTTCCTCTTCGATCTCGGCAATCTCCTCCATCGGCGGCTCCACATCGTCGATGCTGCTGTCGATGGCCTCGGCGGTGCCGATGTCGATGCCGAGCGTTTCGAGCGAGTCGTAGATCTGGTCGAGCTGCTCACTCTCAAGGTTCATCTCGTCGATGGTCTCCATCAGGTCGCTGGAGCTGAGCTTGCCCTTGGCCTTGCCCTTGGCAAAGATCTCCATGAGCTTTTCGTTGCCCTGCAGCAGCGCCGCCGCGGGCAGGGAGGCGACCAGCTTTTCATCCAGCGGGGGATACTTCTCCGCGGGCTTTTCTGTCTGCGCGGTATCCTCGTTCGCTTTCTTGGCCGCTGCGGCCTTTTTCGCTTTCTTCGGCAGCTTGATCTCCTCAAAATCCGCCTCGGCGAGCAGCGCGTTGGCCTGTTCCTCCAGCTCTCTGCTGGTCAGCTGTTTTTCTTCCATGTTTGCTTTCCTCCGTTACCCTTATATTTATTCTTTTCCATCGCGGCCATCAGGGGGTCTTCATTGACGGCCGCGCGCTTGTGCGCTTCGTCTAAAATGATATTGCAGTAGTCGCTGAGCGCCTGCGTGCCGTTTTTGAGCGATTCCGGCTTTTGCAGGATACCGATCAAGTGGCTGATCTCCTCCGACGTGAAAAATTCCGCCAGCGCTGGGATGTTCACCTGCCCGCTCTCGCGCAGCTGCGCGCGCAGCGCCGTGAAGAACCGGCCCAGGAGGGGAGAGGAGAAGTCCTCTTCCCGGATCGGCGGATTCTCGCCAAAGAGGGAATCGTCCAGCGTCAAAAGCCGCAGCACGCCTTCTTCGGCGAGCGCCGAGCGAAGGTCTGTATAGCGGATCGACCGCTCGCGCGGCTGGGCGGACGCCGCGGGATTCAGGTCCCGCCGCTCCTGCTCGCGCTTTTCCTTGTAGCGGGCGCGTTTTCGCGCGCGCTCGACCTCGAGCTTCATCGCGTCGGGCGTGATGCCTGCGGCCTCGGACGCGCGCACGGTGTAAATTTCGCGCTCAACCGCGTTCGGCACTGTGGAGAGCAATCCTGCTGCCGCTTCGGCAAAGCCGATACGTCCCTCGTCGCTTTTGAGGTCGAACTTTGACTTGAGCTGCGCCATGCGGAAGTCCATCCCGCTCTCGCTGCCGGAAAGCAGATGCTCAAAGGCGTCCTTACCCTGGAACTTGATGAAGTCGTCCGCGTCCTGTTTGATGTACTCTCCGTCGACGAGCCGCTTGGGGAGCTCGAGCACCTTGACCTGAAAGTCGGTGTTATTGAGAAGCGTCAGCGCCTTCTGCGTCGCGACCTTGCCCGCGTCGTCGTTGTCGTAGCAGAGCACGATCTCCTTCGTGTAGCGACTGAGTAATTGCAGCTGCTCCGTCGTCAGCGCTGTGCCCATCGAGGCGCAAGCATTGTCGAATCCCGCCTGATGCAGCATCACGACGTCGATGTTGCCCTCGACCAAAATAATGTTGCTGCGCTTGCTCTTTTTGGCCAGGTTCAGCCCGTATAAAACGCGCCGCTTGCTGTAAACGATGGTCTCGGGCGTGTTCATATACTTCGCGCCCGGATCGTCCTTGCTGATGATGCGCCCGCCAAAGCCCAGCACGTCGCCGCGCACGTCGATGATAGGGAAGATGAGGCGCTTGCGGAATTTGTCGTACAGCCCGCCGTTCTTGCCGCGGATGGCAAGTCCCGAGGCAAGCAGCTCGCCGTCGCCATAGCCCTTTTTCCGCATCGCGGTCAATAAGCCGTCCCACTCGTCCGCCGATGCGCCGAGGCCGAAGTTCGTTGCATTGCGCCGCGTGATCTTGCGGTTTTTCATATACTCGAGCACCGGCGCGCCCTTGGGCGAGTAGAGCTGCTCGTAGTAAAAGCGCGCCGCGTCGCGGTTGAGCGACAGGATGCGCGAACGCAGCCGGCTCTCGTCGCTGTGCTCTTCTTCCGGCACGGGCATGTTCGCGCGCCGTGCGAGAAAGCGCACCGCATCGGGGAAGGAGAGATTCTCCTCCTCCATGATGAAGTTGATGACGCCGCCGCCTTTTTTGCAGCCGAAGCAGTAGCACAGCTGCTTGTCCGGCAGCACATGGAACGACGGCGTCTTTTCGCTGTGAAAGGGGCAGCAGCCCCACAGACTCCCGCCGCGCGGCTGGAGCGAGACATAATTGCTGACAACGTCGACAATGTCGTTGCGGGCGATGAGCTCGTCCAAAAACTGACGGTCAAAGGCCATGGCGTCCTCCTTTCTCACTTCTGCGCACGGAACATTTTTCTGTCTATGGTATATATACGCCGAAAATGATTGCTTTCCTCTTTTTTGACGGAAAAATTTCAAAAAATTTTTCCATGTGCGGAGAAAATTTGACAGGCCGTGCCATTTCTCCTATAATTTCCGCAGGAATCGCTGCGCAAAGGGGGCGGAACATCGTGAATATCCGGTTGTATGCGGTAAAATTAGATCGACCGCTCTCAGAAGCGGAACGGTCCACGCTCGCGCGTTTTCTGCCGCCTGAGCGGCAAGACCGCATCAAAACATCGGAACCCCTCTGTGCCTACGCGCTGCTCTGCCGTGCACTGCATGAACTTTACGGCTTGGAGGACTTACCGCAGCTTTCCTACGGCGAGCACGGCAAGCCGTACTTTGCTTCGCATCCAGACGTTCATTTCAGCCTGAGCCACACGCGCGGCGCTGCGCTGCTGGCTGTTCACAACGAGCCAATCGGCGCGGATATCGAGTGTCTTCGCCCTGTGAGCGGCGCGATGCGCACGCGCTTTCATGCGGCAAATGACGCCGATTTTTGGCGCCTCTGGGTGCAGCGGGAGAGCCGCTGCAAGCGCGCGGGGATCAGCGCCGTCGCATTGCGGGACAGGGAAGTGCCGAGCTTCCCGAATGAGCGCGTTTTCGCGCTCGAACCGTTCCCTGACTACACCGCCGGCGCCTGTACCTGCTCTGACACGGACGTTGACAAGCCGATATACCTTACAGTAAAAGAGCTCATATAAAAGGTTCCGAAGAAGTCTCTTCGGAACCTTTTTGCTCGATTTTTCCTCTTACAGCTCCACGACGATGGGCTCATGGTGCACTTTCGGCAGCAGCATATTTTTGACGTCGCTCGTTTTGAGCTTGATGGTCGAGGTGCAGAGGCACGGGTGGCAGGAGAAATACTCCGCCTCATAGGTCTCCTTGTCGATGAGCAGCTGCACGCGGTTCTCATCATCGTTCATCAGGCCGAGGATCGTTGCAGACCCCGGCGTGCAGTGCAGCAGCTCCCAGAGCTGCTCCTCCGGCGCGAACGACAGGCGGGCCGAACCGATCTGGTGGCTCAGATCTTTCGTATGAAACGCCTTGTGCGGCGGCATACATAAAAGGTAGAAATTTGTCTTCTGCCGGTTGCAGAGGAAGAGGTTCTTGCACACGTCCACACCGAGCACAGCGGACACATCGTCGCACTTTTCCATCGTGTCGGCCAGCTCGTGCGTCACGCGCTCATAGTCGATGCCGAGGGCGTCCAGAAAGTCGAACGCCGCCGTTTCCTGCGCGGGCAGCTCGCCCTCGGGACGGGAATTGTGATAGATCGGGGAGATTTCCATGTTGCTTTATTTCTCTTCTTTCAGCAGTTTTTCGCCGGCCTTGAATATATCGCCCGCGCCGACGGTCAAAATAAGGTCGCCCGGGCAGGCGATGCGCGCAAGCGCGGCGGTCACCTTGTCGAGCGTGGGGCAATAGACAGAACCGGGGATCTCGCGGCTCAGGTCCATAGACGAAATGCCGATGTCATTCTGCTCGCGCGCGGCGTAAATTTCCGCCAGCACCACGACGTCGGGCACGCGCAGCTCCTTGACAAAATCGTTAAACAGCGCCTTCGTGCGCGTGTAGGTGTGCGGCTGGAAGGCGCAGATGATGCGCTTGTAGGGCAGCGTCTTCGCCATTTCGAGCAGCGCGTGCAGCTCGCCGGGGTGGTGGGCGTAGTCGTCGTAGACGTCCGCGCCGTGGAAACTTCCCTTGTACTCAAAGCGGCGGCCCGCGCCGGTGAACGTCGCAAGGCCGAGACCGACGGCCTCGCCGCTGACGCCGAGAAGATATGCGGCGCTCGCCGCGGCCAGTGCGTTCATCACGTTGTGCTTGCCGCCCACGCGCAGGGAAACATGAGCGTAGTAACTGCCGCGGATATAGATGTCAAAGCTCGGAAGCCCGTCCGTCCAGACGACGTTTTCCGCGCGGCACTGCGCGGCGGGATCGTCATAGCTGAACCAGAAGATCGGCTGGGAAATGCCCCTGAGCGCATCGCGCGCACCCTCATCATCCATGTTGGCGACCACATGTCCTCCGATGGGGACGAGCTCTGCAAAGTGGCGGAACGAGTGCTCCACATCCGCTAAGTCCTTGAAGAAATCGAGATGGTCGGCCTCCACGTTCAAAATGACCGCGACGGTGGGGAAGAAGCTCAAAAACGAGTTGCAGTATTCGCAGCTCTCGGCAATGATCGTATCGCCCTTGCCGACGCGATAACCGGAATGAAGCAGCTGTAACGTGCCGCCGATCATGACGGTCGGGTCTTTCTGCGCGGCCATGAAGATGTGCGTCGCCATCGAAGTGGTCGTCGTCTTGCCGTGCGTGCCGGAGATGCAGAGGGCGTTTTTATAGCCCTTCATGATAGCACCCCAGGCCTGCGCGCGCTCGAAAACGGGGATGCCGCGCGTCACCGCGCCGGAGATCTCGGGATTATCGTCGTGGATGGCGGCGGTGCGGATAACAAAGTCGCACTCGCCAAGGTTGTCCGCCGCATGGCCGATGGCCACGGGGATGCCGAGCGAGCGCAGATGCTCGACGGACGGGCCGTCGTTCATGTCGCTGCCCTGGACCTTGAGGCCCATGCCGTGCAGCACCTCTGCCAGCGGGCTCATCGAAACGCCGCCGATACCGGCCAGATGCGCGCACTTGCCGGGAACGAGATAGGAGAAAATATCCTTCTGATTAGTCATTGTATCAAATCCTTTCCTTGTGCGAAGCACAGGAGATTTACTTTTTATGGATTTTCTATTATAATATAGCGGTGAACGGAGTGCAATGCTAAAAATTTGATTTTTTGTGAGGGTTCCATGCTCTTTTTACCGAAGGAAGTCGAAACGGTCATCTCCACGCTGCAAGGCGCGGGCTATTCGCCGTACTTAGTCGGCGGCTGCGTGCGCGAAATGCTGCGAGGCAAAGCGCCGTCCGACTATGACATGACGTCCGACGCCCTGCCGCAGGAGGTGCTGCGCCTTTTCAGCGAAAGCGCGCATCCGACGGGCTTGCAGCACGGCACGGTGACAGTTGTGAGCGGGGGACTGCCCATCGAGCTCACGACGATGCGCCGCGACGGCGCGTACAGAGATAACCGCCACCCAGATTCCGTCACGTTCGGCACGAGCATTGAAGAGGACCTTGCCCGCCGCGACTTCACGGTCAACGCCATCGCTTTGTCGCCGGACGGCACGATCGTCGACCCCTACGGCGGGCAGGAAGACCTGAAAGCAGGCGTCCTGCGTTGCGTCGGCGAGCCGAAGCGGCGGTTTGAGGAAGACGCGCTGCGCATTTTACGGCTCGTGCGCTTCTGCTCCGTGCTCGGTTTTTCGGCGGAGAAGGAGACCGCCCGCGCCGCACATGAGGCGCGCGGCCTACTCGCCCATGTCGCGCACGAGCGCGTGTATGCGGAGATGAACAAGCTCCTGCTCGGCGAAAACGTGGGGGAGACGCTTTTGACCTTTCCCGACATTCTGGGCGTGCCGATTCCGGAGATTTCACCCTGCGTCGGCTTTGACCAGTGCAATTACCACCACTGCTTCGACGTCTGGGGTCACACGGCGCGCGCTGTCGCCGCCGTGCCGCCAAAGCGGGAGCTGAGATGGACGATGCTCTTCCATGACCTCGGTAAGCCCCTGTGCCGGACGTTTGACGAGCAAGGTATCGGACATTTTTACGGCCACACGGCGATTTCCGCTCAAATGGCGGAGGACATCATGGCGCGGCTGCACTTTGAAAAGGCGCTGCGTGACAGAATACGCGCGCAGCTCGCCTGTTTCGACGATATGTTCCGTCCCGAGCAGGTGGCCATCCATAAGGAGATGGCGCGCCTCGGCGTGGAAACGGTGCAGAATTTGCTTTACACCAAGCAGGCCGACAACGCCGCCAAGGCCCCCGCAGGATTAGAGCGGGCGCAGGCACCGTGGCACGAAGCACAGAAAATCTACGACGAGCTGATCTCAGAGGGCGCGTGCTGCTCGATCCACGAGCTCAAGATCAGCGGGGAAGACCTCGCCGCCCTCGGCTATCGCGGGCGCGAGATCGGTGCGGTGCTTGCGCGGCTTTTAGACGAGGTCGCGGCGGAAAAACTCCCCAACAAGCCCGAGGCGCTGCAAGCGCGCGCCGTGCGGCTGTGGCGCAGCGGCTATGCGCGCCATACGATGAAAGAAAACGAGACCCATTGACGGAGGTAACAAATGGCAAATCTGATGGATTATCTGGACTGGCGCGGGGATCTGACGCTCGAAATTTCGCCGTTCAACGAGGTGGACGCGCTGATTCTGGCAGAGCTGAGCTTTGTCGACTTTGACGGCATCGTGCCGCCGCCCGAGCTCGGGCGCGGCCTGCCGCTGAACGAGGCGGCGGAGGCGTTTTTCGCCCGCCACGGCGGGAAGGACGTTCCCATGGGTGTCCTCGTGCCGGACACGATCTCGAAAATGCTGCGCAAGCTGATGACGAGCCCGCGCTTTCGCAATATGACGCTTAACGGCTACACGGCGCTGCTTGACGATTCCATCGAGCAGCAGTTTGCGGCGCTGACGATCGACCTTGGCAACGGCAGCATCTATATCTCGTTCCGCGGCACGGACGATACGATCGTCGGGTGGAAGGAAGACCTCAACATGGGCTTTTTGGAGGAGATCCCCTCGCAGAAGCAGGCGGTCGAATACGTCGCGCGTGTCGCGCGGCAGTACAGCGACAAGACCATCCGCATCGGCGGACACTCCAAGGGCGGCAACCTCGCCGTTTACAGCGCGGCGAAGAGCAGCGGCGAGATCCAAGAGCGTATCGTCGCCGTCCATAATAACGACGGCCCCGGCTTCGCCTGGGACATCAGCGAGACGCCGGGCCACAAGCGCATCGCAAGCCGCATCCATACGATCCTGCCGCAGACGTCCGTCGTCGGCATGCTGATGGAGCATGAAAAGCGCTATCAGGTCGTGCATTCGACCTATGACGGCCTTTACCAGCATGACGGGTTTTCCTGGCAGGTGCTGGGTACGCAGTTTGTCCACCTCGACGACTTTTCCCGCGAGGGAAAGCTCGTCGATGAAACGCTCTCGTCCTGGGCCGATTCGCTCAACACTCAGCAGCGCGAAGCGCTGGCCGACGCGCTGTACAGCGTCTTCACCGCCTCGGGCGCAAAAACGCTCAGCGAGCTCACCGAGGAAAAGCTCAAAAGCGCCGCAGCGATGCTCAAGACCTATAAAAACCTCGACCGCGAGACCCGCCGCATGGTGACTGAGGCGTTCATGCTGTTTTTCAAACTCGGCACGAAGAACTTCGTCCTCGACACGCAGGAGGAAGGAAGCCGCGAGATCGAAAATATTCGAAAAAAGATCTCGGAACAATACCAGAAATTGGTGGAGCGCAAGAAGTAAATACAACATTCCCGCTGCGCGGGGAGCGGTTTTTCCCCTGCGCGGCGCAGGGGAACGGGACAAAGGGGCCATTCTCTTTCGCAAAAGAGAATGGCCCCTTTGGAACCCCAAGAGAAAGGCTTTGCATTAGCAGATTGGCACTTGAAGAGTTGCGCGGCCTGCGGAATCAGGTGCCTGCCGGGTGTTGTATCTAAACGACTTGGTTTGCTTCTATCTTCGCTGTCGCTTTGCCTGCGATTCGGTAGCCTTACGCAATTTCCGCCTACTTTGGACTTGTACAGATTTGCTATTGCCTGCCGAGGCGGCTTTGCTGGCGCTCGCCGCAGTACGCACTACCAAGACGATATGCATTGTCAGATGATTAGGCTGCACCAAAACAAGATGAGCAGAGCGGCAGCGGATGATAGAAGTAGGCCAAATCGTATAGCAATGCTAACGCGGCTTCGCCGCGCGCAGGGAAGTGCAATCGGCAAGCATCGCACCTCTTCGAGCTGCTCGCTTGCAATGAAAATTTTCTCTGGGAGGGTGTAAGGGAGGGGTATCTCTTTTTCAAAAAGAGATACCCCTCCCTTATTATCGCACCCCTGCGCGGCGCAGGGAACAAATGCAGCGCTGTCGCGCTGCCATATTATTCTTTTACTCTGCGCTCGGCAGCTTCGCTGCGGGCTTCATCAGCAACGCGCAGATGACGATCGCGAGGATCGTGTTCGGCAGCATATACGTGCCGTTGTACAGCACGGAGTAGAACACGGGAGACGTCATGGTCATGCCCATGAATTCCTCGGGCATATACTGTGCATAGACCGTCACGCCGGAGATGAAGTGAATGATAAAGCGGCCGAAGCAGCCAACGAGCGCCGCGATGGGAAGCTTGGAATAGTTGTTGTTCTTGGCGCGCAGAAGACCCGCGAAGCCAACAGCGGCGTAAGCAAGGGAATAGTCGAAGATGATGGAGACCCAGCTCACAGCGAAGCCCTCGGCAAAGAAATACTTGAGCGTACCGAAGGCAAGACCGGCGAGCAGACCCCAGGGTGCGCCCCAACGCACAGCAAAGAGGATCAGTGGGATCATCACGAGGTTGATCGAGCCGCCGAAGCCGCCGAACGAAAGGTCGATGGGAATCTTGATGTAGCTCAGAACGAGCGCGAGGGCGATGCAGATGCCGCCTTCAGCCAGGCGGCGGGTGCTGGAGTGGGTGGACGTGTTGCTCATGTGAGATTCCTCCTATTGAAGTGAAATGTGCCCCTGTCCGCGCCGCGGCGCAAAAAAGCACCGCGGCGTCGACGTCACGGTGCAAAGTTCAGGCAAGATCATCTTTGCATTCCTACGCCGGCATTACCCGGATCAGGTCTGAGGGACAGCGACGGCGATACGCCGCATCACAGCCGGCTTGCGCCAGCGCCCCTTGCAGGTACGGCGACATCTTAGCCCATCAGGAGAAATTTGTCAAGGATTTGAGGCAAAAAGCGTGATTCCGAAAATAGAATATCGGAATTTAGAATTTGTGTTGCGTCTTTGTTGTGCTTGTGCTACAATAAAATTAGTTAGGCAACCAAAATAATTGTGATATTTGTGATTTTCTCGTGAACAGGAGATCTGAAATGGCTGCATTCGTTGTCAACGGTACACCGGTCACGGTGGAGAAAAATCAAAAACTCATCCGCTATCTTCGCGACGAGCTGCATCTGACCAGCGTCAAAGACGGGTGCAGTGAGGGCGCGTGCGGCACGTGCCATGTCCTCATCGACGGCAAGCCGACGAAAGCCTGCATCCCTCAGACAGACAAGCTGGAGGGGAAACATATCGTCACTGTCGAGGGCCTTTCCGACTTTGAAAAAGAGGCCTTTACCTACGCCTTCGGCGAGGCCGGAGCCGTGCAGTGCGGCTTCTGCATCCCAGGCATGGTCATCTCGGCCAAGGGGCTCATCGACCAGAACCCCGACCCGACACGCGAAGAGGCGGCCTTTGCCATCCGCAACAATATCTGCCGCTGCACGGGCTATGTCAAGATCATCGACGGCATCCTGCTTGCGGCGAAGATTTTACGCGAGGGGAAAATTCCCGAAAAGAAGGAAGACTTTCAGGTCGGCTCGCGCGTGCACCGTATCGACGTCGCCGAAAAGGTACAGGGCTATGGCAAGTACCCCGACGACATCTATGTTGACGGCATGTGCTATGGCGGCGCGGTGCGCAGCCAGTACCCGCGCGCCCGCGTGCTCTATATCCGCACGAAAGAAGCGGAAGAGCTCCCCGGCGTCGTCTGCGTGCTGACGGCAAAGGATATTCCGGGCCAGCAAAACGTCGGCCACATCCAGAAGGACCAGCCGACGCTCATCGGCGAGGGGGAGATCACGCAGTACCTTGGCGACGCAGTCGCGCTCGTATGCGCGCGCGATCAGGAAACGCTTGAAAAGGCGAAAAAGCTCGTGCGTGTCGTCTACGAAGAGCTCCCCGCGGTCTACGGGCCCGAGGAGGCGTCCGCCCCCGGCGCGCCCGAGGTCATCATGGGCAACCGCGGCAATTTGCAGGCGCACCGCCACGTTGTGCGCGGCAACGCCGATGAGGCCATCAAACATTCCAAATACGTCTTACACGAGAAGTTTGAGACTCCGTGGACGGAGCACGCCTTTTTGGAACCCGAGTGCTGCGTCGCGCTCCCGCTTGAAAACGGCGGCGTGAAGCTGCTGACGACCGACCAGAGCGCGCACACCACCCAGCACGAGTGCTCGGCGATGCTTGGCGTCGATTTTGCCCACTGCCAGGTCGAAAATATGCTTGTCGGCGGCGGCTTCGGCGGGAAAGAGGACATGTCCGTGCAGCACCACGCGGCGCTCATCGCATACATCGCGCGTGTGCCGGTCAAGGTGAAGCTCACACGGCAGGAATCGCTGCTCGTCCATCCCAAGCGCCATCCGATGTGGATGGACTTCACGATGGGCTGCGACGAAAACGGCATTATTCAGGGCGTAAAGGCGAGCGTCGTGTCCGACACGGGCGGCTTTGCCTCACTCGGCGGCCCCGTGCTCGAGCGCGCGTGCACGCACGCCGCGGGCCCGTATCACTATGAGAATTTTGAGATCGAGGGCCACGCCTACTATACGAACAATCCGCCCGCGGGCGCGTTCCGCGGCTTCGGCGTGACGCAGACCTGCTTTGCGACTGAAACGCTACTCAACGAGATGGCCGACCTTGTCGGCATCTCCCCGTGGGAAATTCGCTACCGCAACGCCATCCGCCCGGGCGAGGTGCTGCCGAACGGCCAGATCGTCGGCCCTGAAACGGGCCTTGTCGAAACGCTCGAGGCCATCAAGCCCTACTATGACGAAGCGGTCAAAAACGGCGAGCCGGTCGGCCTTGCCTGCGCGATGAAAAACGCGGGCGTCGGCGTCGGTCTTCCCGACTATGGGCGCTGCAAGCTCGTCATCGGCGATGATGGCAAGGTCCACATCCGCGCGGGCGCGTCCTGCATCGGTCAGGGTCTCGGCACGGTGCTGGTGCAGCTCGTCGTGACAAACGCAAAGCTCACGCGCGATCAGGTCGTCTACGACGGCAACAGCACGTTCATAACGCCTGACAGCGGCGATACCTCCGGCTCACGCCAGACGCTCGTCACCGGCGAGGCCTGCCGCCGCGCATGCCTGCTGCTGCGCGACGCGATGGAGTACCGCTCGCTGAGCGATTTGAAGGGGCAGGAGTTTTACGGCGAATACTACGCCAAGACGAACCCGCTCGGCGCGGACGTGCCGAATCCCGTCAGCCACGTCGCCTATGGCTACGCGACGCAGATGTGCATTCTCGACAAGGAGACGGGCAAAATTAAAAAGATGGTCGCCGCGCACGATGTCGGCAAGGCCATCAACCCGCTGTCCTGCGAAGGGCAGATCGAGGGCGGCGTCGTGATGAGCATGGGCTACGCCTTGACAGAGCAGTACCCGCTCGACCACGGCAAGCCCACGGCAAAATACGGCACGCTCGGTCTGTTCCGCTCGCATCAGATCCCCGAGATCAAGGCGATCGTCATCGACAAGCCGGGATTAAACCTCGCCAACGGCGCCATCGGCATCGGTGAGATCACGTCCATCCCCACGGCGCCGGCCATCGCGCAGGCGTATTACCGCTACGACGGCGAGCGCCGCCGCAGCCTGCCGCTCGACCATACGCCGTACAAAAAGTAATACAATCAGGAGAGAGCTATGAAACGAGTTCTCATCATCTATACCGGCGGCACCATCGGTATGACGCGCACGGAAAACGGCTACGCGCCGCGCGCGGGCTACTTCCGCGCCGCGCTCGACGCCATCCCCGACCTCCGCGCGCCGGAGATGCCGGAGTGGGAATTCTACGAGCTCTCGCCGCTGCTGGATTCATCCAACATGACCGTGCGCGAATGGAACTGCATCGCAGAGCTGATCGCGCAGAAATATGACGATTACGACGGCTTCGTCGTCCTGCACGGCACGGACACGATGGCCTACACGGCTTCGGCACTGTCGTTCATGCTCGATGGGCTCAACAAGCCCGTGGTGCTCACGGGCTCGCAGATCCCGCTGTGCGAAATTCGCAGCGACGGGCGCGACAACCTCATCACCGCGCTGCTGATTGCGGGGGAAGGCATCGTGCGCGAGGTGTGCCTGTACTTCGGCGGAAAGCTGCTGCGCGGCAACCGCGCGACAAAATACTCCGCCGACGGACTCATCGCTTTCGTTTCGCCCAACTACTCCAGCCTTGCCGAGGCGGGCATTTCCATCAAATATAACGAAGCCGCCCTCTTGCCGCGGCAGGAAGGCGGGCTGAGGCTCCAGACGCTTGACAACATCCCCATCGGCGTCATCAAGGTATTTCCGGGCATTCAGTTTTCGCTGTTCGAGGCCATTATGACCGAAAAGCTCCGCGGTATCGTCATCGAGACGTTTGGCGCGGGCAACATCCCCGGCGACGGGAACGCGCTGCTGCCCATCATCCGCAAGGCGTTTCAGAACGGCACGGTGCTCACGGTCTGCTCGCAGTGTCCGCAGGGCGCGGTGTCGCTCGGCACCTACGAAACGTCCAGCGCGCTCAAAAAGGCGGGCGCGGTCAGCGGACTTGACATGACGACCGAGGCCGCCGTCGCCAAGCTGTACTATCTCTTCTCCTGTGGCTACGACAAGGAGAAGATCAAGCAGGCAATGGAAGAAGACCTCCGCGGCGAGATCAGCGTTTCTTAAGCGCTTCGAGCGCTTCCTTCGTGTCAACGTCGCAAAGCTCCGTCTCCGGCGCTTCAAAGAGCAGCAGATCATCTAAATGCCTCTTGATGACCGCGCTGCCGCCGACATCGCCCTCAAGCGATAAAAGCTCAGGAAAGAAGCGGGCAGGGAAGAGGCAGGGGTTGCCCCGCACGCCGTTGTGTCCCAATCCGACGATGTTTTCGCTGTGCGCGTGGAAGAACTTAAGCTCCTGCGCGACGGTCTTGCGCTTGAGCATCGGCTGGTCGGCTACCATGAAGCAGAGCGCGTCACAGTCTGACAGCGCCGCCGTGCCGAGGCGGATCGTCTCGCTCTGGCCGCGCTCGGGATGTTCGTTCCGCAGCGTTTCAAAGCCAAACTTTTTGGCGGCCGCTTCCACGTTTTCGTGCTGCGTCACGACCAGCACGCGGGAAAAGCTCTCCCGCGGGATCGCATCGAGCGCATGCTCGATAAGCGGCTTTCCGTTTACCATCGCGGCGAGCTTGTTCTCGCCAAAGCGCGCGGCATTGCCCGCCGCCATGACCACGCATCCTATTTTCAACGTGTTATCCATCTATTAAATCACCAGTCATTCGTTTCTTTTTCACCAATCGGCAGAAAAAAGCGGACAAAATGGTACATCCGCGATCATTTGTATTATATCACGCATGCAGCACTGTACACGCTGTGCGAAATGTGCTAAAATAATAGCAAAGGAGTTGCAGATTTCGAGCAAAACCGACAAAGTGGCTGCTCGGAACAGGAGGTAGACAGATGAGCAAGGTAGGAAAAAGCGAGATCCGCGTCGATGCGTTCGACAAGGTCACCGGACGCACGAAATACTATGAGGATCGGATGCCGGCCGGTGCGCTCTATGCGCGCATCAAGTATTCCACCATCGCGCACGGATTTGTCAAATCAGTCGACAAGTCCGCGGCGGAGGCCATCCCCGGCGTTGTGAAGGTGCTGACCTGCTTCGACGTGCCGGAGCACTGCTTCCCGACGGCGGGCCATCCCTGGTCGATGGACCCGGGGCATCAGGACGTGGCCGACCGCAATCTTTTGAACCGCCATGTGCGCTACTACGGCGACGACGTCGCGGTCGTCATTGCGGCGGATGAGGTCTCGGCCATGCAGGGCGTGCGCGCGCTGAAGGTCGAATATGAGGAACTCCCGTTTGTGCTCGACGTACAGAAGGCCATGGAGCCCGACGCGCCCTGCATCCACGAAAATTTCCCAGGGAATATCCTGAAGCACACCGATATCCGCAAGGGCAATTATCAGCAGGCGATCAAAGAGCCCGGCCTCATCAAGGTCGAGGGCTGGTACAACACCCCCACCGTGCAGCACAGCCACATTGAAAACCACGGCTGCTACGCTTACGAGGAAAATGGCCGCATCGTCGTCGTGTCCTCCACGCAGATCCCGCACATCATCCGCCGCATCGTCGGTCAGGCGCTCGGGCGTCCGTGGGCGGATATCCGCGTCATCAAGCCCTACATCGGCGGAGGCTTTGGCAACAAGCAGGATGCGCTCTATGAGCCGCTGTGCGCGTGGTGCTCTACGCAGGTGCACGGGAAATGCGTGCGCATCGACTGCTCGCGTGAAGAGACATTCGTCAGTAACCGTGTGCGCCACTCGATCCGCTTCCATATCATCACGTGGCTCCATAAGGACGGCTCGATTGCCGCGCGCAAGGTCGAGTGCTTCTCCAATCAGGGCGCTTACGCCTCGCACGGCCACTCGATCGTCGCCAAGGCAATGGGCTCGTTCCCGCAGATCTATCCCTGCGACAATTTCGAGGGCGACGCCTACACCGTGTACACAAACCGCCCCGCCGCGGGCGCGATGCGCGGCTACGGCATGCCGCAGGCGTCGTTCGCGGACGACGCGAACATCGACGAGTGCGCGAAGGCCGTTGGCATGGAGCCGCTCGAATACCGCATGAAGTACATCATGCCCAAGGGCTTCCACGACGGCTTCTCAGGCAACACGAACTACTACGATTCCTTCCGCGAATGTCTGGAAAAGGGGAAGGAGTACATCGAATACGACAAAAAGCGCGAGGAGTATGCCAAGGACATCGGCCCCGTCCGCCGCGGCATCGGCGTGGCGGCCTTCTGGTACAACACGGCGGTGTATCCCATCTCGCTTGAAACGTCCTCGAACCGCATGCTCCTGAACCTCGACGGCACGGTGACGATGCAGTGCGGTGAGACGGAGATCGGGCAGGGCGCGGACACGGCCTACGCGCAGATGACGGCCGAGGCCGTCGGCCTCAAGAGCTATCACGACGTACACGTCGTCTCCTGTCAGGACACGGACATCACGCCCACAGGCCTCGGCGCTTACGCGAGCCGCCAGACCTACGTCGCGGGCTTCTCCATCCGCCAGACGGCGACGCTCCTGCGGCAGAAAATTCTTCAGTACGCGACAAAGCTCACCCGTCAGGCGGTCGACAATATGGACATCGTCGACGGCAACATCATCCGCAAGGGCGACGGCATGGTGCTCATGTCGCTGAAAGACCTTGCGATGACCGCGCAGTACAACGCCGCGGACTCCGAGCACATCACCGCCGAGTCGACCTACACCATCCGCAACAACGCCTATTCGTTTGGCTGCACCTTTGCCGACGTCGAGGTGGATATCCCGATGTGCAAGGTGACGCTCAAGAAGATCATCAACGTCCACGACTGCGGCAAGCTCATCAACCCCGCGCTTGCCGAGGCGCAGGTCCACGGCGGCATGTCCATGGCCATCGGCTTCGGTCTGAGCGAGCAGCTCCTCTTCGACGAAAAGACGGGTAAGCCCCTCAACAATAATCTTCTCGACTACAAGCTCTCGACGTTCATGGACCACCCGCATCTCGAGGCGCAGTTTATCGAAAATCCCGAGCCGACGTCGCCGTTCGGCACGAAGGCGCTCGGCGAACCGCCCGCGTGCTCGGGCGCGCCCGCCATCCGCAACGCCATCTACAACGCCACCGGCGTCGCCATCGACACCGTTCCCATCACCCCGCACGTTCTGTACGCCGAGTTCAGCAAGGCGGGGCTCATCCACGACAGCTGGAAGGAGGAGAAGTGAGCCATGTATGACATGAAAGCACTCTATGAGGCGGAAAGCGTCGAAAACGCCGTCGCCCTCCGCTTGGAGCATCCCGAGGCGCAGATCATCGCCGGCGGCAGCGACGTGCTCGTGCAGATGCGCGAGGGCAAGCGCGCCGGGAAGGAGCTCATCTCGATCTACGGCCTCGACGAGCTGCGCGGCGTGAGCATCGACGAGGAGGAGAACATCCGCATCGGCTCGCTTTCGAGTTTCTCGCACATCACGCGCGACCCCATCATCCAGAAGTACATCAATGTCCTCGGCGAGGCGGTCGACATGGTCGGCGGCCCGCAGATCCGAAATATCGGCACCATCGGCGGCAACACCTGCAACGGCGTGACGAGCGCGGACTCCGCCTCGACGCTGCACGCGTGGGAGGCCATCGTTGAGCTGACGGGGAAGGACGGCATCCGCCGCCTGCCCATCAAAGACTTTTACATCAAGGCCGGTCAGGTCGACATCCGCGTGGAGGATGGCGAAATCCAGACCGCCATCCTCATCCCAAAGGCGAGCTACGAAAACTGCTATGGCTACTACATCAAGTACGCCATGAGAAACGCGATGGACATCGCGACGCTTGGGTGCAGCGTGAACGTGCGCCTGTCGCCCAACAAGCAGACTATTGAGCGCGCCCGCATCGCCTACGGCGTTGCCGGTCCTGTGCCGATGCGCTGCCCGAGCGCGGAGGCAGTTGCCAAGGATAAACCCTTGACACTTACGACGGCGGAACAGTTCTCACTCGCCGTGCTCAACGATATCCGCGCGCGTGACAGCTGGCGCGCCTCCAAGGCGTTCCGCGAACACATCGCGGTCGAAATGGCCAAGCGCTGCCTGATCGAGTCTATCAAACGGGCGGGAGGTGTCATCAAATGAGTCAGTACAAGCTGGTGCGATTCAACTTAAACGGCAAGGACGTTGAGAAAATGGTCGACGTGCGTGCGTCGCTGACCGATATGCTGCGAAACGATTACCATATGACGTCCGTGAAGAAGGGCTGCGAGGTCGGCGAGTGCGGCGCCTGCAACGTCATCATCGACGGCGAGGCATTCAACTCGTGCATCTACCTCGCCGTCTGGGCGGACGGCAAGCACATCCGCACGCTCGAAAGCCTGATGGGGCCTGACGGCGAGCTGAGCGACATCCAGCAGGCGTTCATTGAAGAGACCGCTGTCCAGTGCGGCTTCTGCACGCCGGGCTTCATCATGACTGCGGTCGAGATTTTGGAGACGAACCGCCTCTACACCGATGACGAGCTCAGAAAGCTCCTCTCCGGCCATCTGTGCCGCTGCACGGGCTATGAAAATATTCTGCGCGCGGTGAAAAAGACGATGTATCGCCGCCTCGGCCTGCCGCTTCCGGAATAAGGCCGCGCCTTTACAAAATCGAAACAGGAAAAAATATTGTCTTCTTACGAAATCGGTGCTATAATCCAAATAGCACCGATTTTGTTTCAAGGCGCGAAAAAGGAGGAATCTTTATGGTCATTACGGTTGGCAGACAATACGGCAGCGGCGGACGCGAGATCGGCACGATGCTTGCCAAGCAGCTCGGCATCGCCTATTACGACGACATGCTGCTCAAGGAGGCGGCAGAGGAGAGCGGACTTTGCGAAGAGCTGTTCCGTTCCTTTGACGAACGCCCGAAGAGCTTTCTCTATTCCATCGCGATGGACCCCTATTCCTTCTCGATGAACCATGTGACGCCCAAGGGCTCCATCGAACAGCAGGTGTACCTGGCGACCTACGACACGATCAAAAAGCTCGCCGACAAGGGCCCCTGCGTCCTGATCGGCCGCTGCGCGGACTACGCGCTCAAGGATCGCGACGACGTCATCAATCTCTTCATCACGGCTCCGCTCGAAAACCGCATCAAGCGCGTTGCCGCCCGCAACGGCATCAGCGAGAACGAGGCGAAAGACCGCATCAAGAAGACGGATAAGTCCCGCGCTTCCTACTATAACTACTATTCCGCCAAGGACTGGGGCGATGCCAAGAGCTATGACCTCTGCATCGATTCGAGCCTGCTCGGCATCGATGGCACGGTCGAGCTTTTGAAGGACCTTATCCGCATCAAGGGCATCAAGTAAACGAAAAATCTAAAAAAGCAGCCGTTTCATACGGCTGCTTTTTTCCGCTATTCACGGCGGTTCAACTTGACGAAAAAGGAAAGAGCGAATTTGTGAAAAAAGTTTACGCTTTCCCCCTATGCAAAAGAGCAAAAATACGCTAAAATAGTAGCTGTGAAAATTTGAACTTGTTCCTGAAAGGGGAGATTATGAGCATGGCTCAACTCAAGTATAAGCGCGTGCTGCTCAAGATCAGCGGTGAGGCGCTGGCGGGCGACAAGCACTTCGGCTTCGACTTCGACGTCGTTTCCAAGGTGTGCGACGTCATCAAAAAGTGCACGGACATGGGTGTGCAGATGGGCGTCGTCATCGGCGGCGGCAACTTCTGGCGCGGCGTGAAAAACGGCGAGGGCTACATCGAGCGCACCCGTGCCGACCACATGGGCATGCTGGCCACGGCGATGAACTGCATGGCGGTCGCCGATGTGCTCGAGCAGAAGGGCGTCGACGTGCGCGTGCAGACGGCGCTGGAGATCAAAGAAGTCGCCGAACCCTACATCCGCGCCCGCGCCATCCGGCATTTGGAAAAGGGCCGCGTAGTGCTCTTTGGCTGCGGCATCGGCTCTCCGTTCTTCTCGACCGATACGGCAGCGGTGCTGCGCGCGGCGGAGATCAACGCCGATGTCATCCTGCTCGCCAAGAACATCGACGGCGTTTACAACGCCGACCCCGCCAAGGATGCAAACGCGATCAAGTACGACGCCATCTCCTATGAGGACGTGCTGGCCCAGCACCTTGCGGTCATGGACTCCACGGCCACGTCGCTTTCGATGGACAACCACATTCCCGTGCTCGTCTTTGCGCTCAAGGACCCGGAGAACATCATCCGTGCGGTCGAGGGCGAGAAGATCGGCACCATTGTTGGCGAAAACTGAGCGACCCCGCATCTGCGGTTTTACGATAAAAATTTTTGAGGAGGTATCCCCATGAATAAAGAAGATTACAAGGTTTATTCCGACAAAATGAGAAAGAGCATCGACGCGGTGAACGCGGACTTTGCCTCTGTGCGCGCAGGCCGCGCCAACGCCTCTGTGCTCGACCGCATCAGCGTCGACTACTACGGCTCTCCCACGCCCATCCAGCAGATCGCGGCCATCGCTTCTCCCGATCCGCGCCAGCTCGTCATCACCCCGTGGGACGGCACGGCCCTCAAGCCCATCGAGCGCGCCATTCAGGAGTCTGACCTTGGCATCAACCCGCAGAACGACGGCAAGTCCATCCGCCTGAACTTCCCGCAGCTCACGGAGGAGCGCCGTAAGGAGCTCGTCAAGCAGATCCACAAGTATTCCGAGAACGGCAAGGTCGCCATCCGCAACATCCGCCGCGATGCGATGGAGGCCTTCAAGAAAAAGCAGAAGGCCAGCGAGATCACCGAGGATGACCTGAAGGTCGCCGAAAAGGACCTGCAGAAGCTGACCGACGACATGTGCAAAGAGGTCGACGCCCTTCTCGAGAAGAAAGAGAAGGAGCTCATGGCGGTCTGATATGGGGCTCTTTTCCAAAGAGAACAAGGCAGGGCAGGTTGATTTGAACAACCTGCCTTGTCATGTTGCCGTCATTATGGACGGCAACGGCCGCTGGGCGCAAAAGCGCGGCCTCCCGCGCTCGGCCGGTCACAAGGCGGGGGCGGAGACGTTTCGAAAGCTCGGCACCTACTGCAAGAACCTGGGCATCGACTATCTGACGGTCTACGCCTTTTCGACCGAAAACTGGAAGCGCCCGAAGGACGAGGTCGACGGCATCATGCACTTACTCGAGCAATATCTGCACGAGTGCATCGACACGATGGAAAAGGACGGCAACCGTCTGCGCTTTCTGGGTGATTTAAGCGTCCTGACGCCGGAACTTCGGGAACTCATCGATGAGACGAATGAGATTTCATCCCGCATCGAGGGCTTTCAGGCGAATGTCTGCCTCAACTACGGCGGACGCGACGAGATTCTGCACGCCGCCCGCGCGTTTGCGCGTGACTGCGCGGCAGGGGAGCAGGACGCGGACGCTTTGACCGAGGAGGGCTTTTCGCGCTACCTCTATTCAAGCGGACTTCCCGATCCCGACCTTCTCATCCGTCCCGGCGGAGAGAAGCGCATCAGCAATTACCTTTTGTGGCAGTGCGCGTACAGCGAGTTCTACTTCTGCGACACGCTCTGGCCCGACTTTACGGAAAGAGAATTCGACAAGGCGCTCATCGCGTATCAGCATCGCGAGCGGCGCTTCGGCGGACTGAAACAGGAGAAACAGAAATGAAACAAAGATGGTTGGTGGTTGTCGTCGGCCTGCCGGCGCTGCTCGCCGTGCTGCTTGCCTGCCCCGCATGGGCGACGATGCTCGTCGTCTGCGGCATCGCGGGCATTGCGGCCTATGAGCTGCTGCACACGGCGGGAGAGAACGTCCCGGCGAATTTCTACTGGGGACTTGTCACAACGGTCGTCATGCAGGAGATATGGCTCTTTAAGGAAGAGATGAGCGGCACATACGATCTTCCGATTTCGACCGTTACGATTTTCCGCTGGATTCTTGTGATGATGGCCTTCCTCTTCGCGGTTATCTCTTATGGAAAGGAAAAACCCTTTACTTTCCATGACGTGGCGGTGTCCATCATCGGTGGCATTGTGTTTCCGGCGATGTACAGCTGCATCTTCCTGCTGCGTATGGACGGGGAGTTTGGCAAGGTCTATGTGCTCGCGCCGTTCTGCGTCGCGTTTGCGGGCGATGCACTCTCGATGTACTTTGGCATGTGGTTCGGCAAGCGCAAGATGGCGCCGCACGTCAGCCCGCACAAGACCTGGGCGGGCGCGATCGGCGGGCCCATCGGCAGCGCGCTTGCGCTGGTGCTGCTCGGCCTTGTCGGCAAGGCGTGGCTCGGCTATGCGCCGAACTACCTCATGCTGATTCTTGTCGGCGTGGTGGCCAATGTCTTCGGCCAGCTCGGCGACCTCTCGATGTCGCTCGTCAAGCGCGAGGCGGGCATCAAGGATTACAGCCACCTCTTCCTGACGCACGGCGGCATGCTCGACCGCTTCGACTCGACGCTCTTCATCTCTCCGGTCGTGTGGGCCGCGGCCTGTGGAGGCCTATTATGACAAGGAGTATTGCTTTACTCGGTTCCACCGGCTCCATCGGCCGCCAGACGCTTGAGGTGGCGCGCGAGCTGGGGCTTTCCGTCGCTGCGCTGACGGCGAATAAAAGCGTTGACCTCATCGAACAGCAGGCGCGGGAATTTTGCCCGCGTCTTGCCGTGCTTTATGACGAAGACGCGGCGCGCGAGCTCCGCGCGAGGCTTTCCGACACAAACACCCAAGTGCTCTCCGGTATGGAGGGCCTTCTGGCCGCCGCCACGGCGGATGACGCTGACACGGTCGTCACCGCTGTGATGGGCATGATCGGCCTCCAGCCGACGCTTGCCGCCATCGAGAAGAAAAAGCGCATCGCGCTTGCCAACAAGGAAACGCTCGTCTGCGCGGGCGAGCTCGTCGTGGCTGCGGCGGAGCGCTGCGGCGCGGAGATCGTCCCCGTCGACAGCGAGCACAGCGCGATCTTCCAGTGCTTGCAGGGCTGCCGCGACCGCGGTGAGATCAAGCGCCTCATTCTGACCTGTTCGGGCGGGCCGTTCTACGGTCTGAGCGCGCAGGAGCTTGCGACTAAGACGAAGGCCGACGCGCTCAAGCACCCGAACTGGACAATGGGTGCGAAGATCACCATCGACTCCGCGACGCTGATGAACAAGGGCCTTGAGATCATCGAGGCCATGCGCCTCTACCGCCTGCCGCTGCGTCAGGTCGACGCGGTCATCCATCGCCAGAGCATCGTGCACTCGCTCGTCGAGTTTCACGACGGGGCGATGCTCGCCCAGCTCGGCACGCCGGACATGAAGCTGCCCATCCGCTACGCGATGACGTACCCCAACAGGGCCGTTTCACCCGCGGAGCCGCTTGACCTTCTCAAGTGCCCGCCGCTGACGTTCGCCGAGCCCGATGAAGAGGTCTTCCGCTGCCTGAAGATCGCCAAGCAGTGCGCCGCCGTCGGCAATGTCTACTGCGCGGCGATGAACGGCGCAAATGAAGAGGCCGTCGCGGCGTTTCTGCGCGATGAGATCGGCATCTGTGCCATCCCTGACCTCATCGAAGCAGCGCTCGATAAAACCGAGACGGTATATCAGCCGCAGCTTTCGGATATTCTGGAAGCAGACCGGCTCGCGCGCGAGGTCGTGCGCGAAAAGCTCAACTGACCAAATTTAGGAGAGACCATGGTTTATATTCTCATTGCGATCCTGATTTTCGGCGTGCTCATCGCCGTGCATGAGTTCGGCCACTTTTTGGCGGCCAAGGCCTGCGGCGTGCGCGTCAACGAATTTTCCATCGGCATGGGCCCGCAGCTCTTCCATAAGACGAAAGGGGACACCGAATACTCCCTGCGGCTCCTGCCCATCGGAGGCTACTGCGCCATGGAGGGCGAGGACGAGGATTCGGACGACGACCGCGCGCTGGGCCGCCAGGTCTGGTGGAAGAAGTTCATCATCTTCGTCGCGGGCGCGTTCATGAACTTCCTGACGGGCCTCATCATCGTCATCTGTCTGTATGCGGGTGCGCAGGCATTCTACACGACGGAGATCGTCGAGCTGAACCCCGATTTCCCGCAGCAGGGAGAGGACGGCCTGATGCCCGGCGACATGATCTACGCCATCAATGGCGAGCGCATTTATTTAAAGAGCGACGTGTCGCTCATCATGGGCCTTGGCGACACGGGCACGATCGACATGACCGTCCTGCGCGACGGCAAAAAGCTCGACCGCACGCTCACGAAGCAAGTCTACACCGACGAAAACGGTAAGGAGTACGAGGCCTACGGCTTTACCTACGGCGGGATCGTCGAGGCGACGCCGCTTCTGCGCCTGCAATACAGCTGGTACCAGACGATGGACTATGTCCGCATCGTGAGACTGAGCCTGCAAATGCTGCTTTCGGGCGCGGCGGGCGTGAACGATCTGAGCGGCCCGGTCGGCATCGTCTCGACCATCACGGAGGTCGGCAAGGAGACCGAGGCCGAGGCTGGCTTCGGCGCGGCGCTCGAGAGCATCCTCTACTTCGCCGCGATGTTCGCGGTGAACCTCGCCGTGATGAACCTGCTGCCGCTGCCCGCACTCGACGGCGGACACGTGCTGTTCCTGCTCGTCAACGGCATCGCCGTGGCGCTTTTCAAAAAGGAAATTTCGTCCAAATATCTGAACGTCATCAACGGCATCGGCTTTGCGCTTTTAATGGCGCTGATGCTGTTCGTCACGTTCCACGACATTGTCAAGCTCCTGTGAGGAGGATGATCTTATGAGCAAGCAAATTATCGCAGGCGGCGTCGCTATCGGCGGCGGCGCGCCGGTCACGATCCAGTCGATGTGCAACACGCACACTGAGGATGCCAAGGCCACCATCGCGCAGATCCACGCGCTCGAAGAGGCGGGCTGCGAGATCGTGCGCGTCACGGTGCCGAATATGGAGGCCGCGCACGCGCTGAGTGAAATTAAGGAGAATATCTCCATCCCGCTCGTCGCGGACATCCACTTCGACTACCGTCTCGCCGTCGAAGCGGCGGCGCGCGGCGCGGACAAAATTCGCATCAACCCCGGCAACATCGGGGGAGACGACCGCGTCAAGGCGGTCGTTGACGCCTGCCGTGAACACAAGGTTCCCATCCGCATCGGCGTGAACGGCGGTTCGCTTGAAAAGGAGCTGCTCGCAAAATATGGCCGCGTGACGCCCGAGGCACTCGTCGAGAGCGCGCTCAGACATGTGCGGCTGCTCGAAAAATTCGACTTCACCGACATCTGCATCTCGGTCAAGAGCTCTGATGTACCGCTCAACATGGCGGCCTATCGCCTTCTGCACGAAAAGGTCGACTATCCGCTCCACCTCGGCGTGACCGAGGCGGGCACGCCCACGATGGGGCTTTTGAAGTCCGCCATCGGCATCGGCGGCCTTCTGTGCGAGGGCATCGGTGATACAATGCGCGTTTCGCTCACGGCGGACCCCGTGGAGGAAGTCTACGCCGCCAAGCGCATTTTGCAGGCCTGCGGCATCCGCCGCAGCGGCGTGAACCTCGTCTCCTGCCCGACGTGCGGCCGCACGGCGTACGACATGATCCCGATCGCCGAGGAGTTGGAGCGCCGTCTTGCCGACTGCAAGAAGAATATCACGGTCGCCGTGATGGGCTGCGTCGTCAACGGGCCCGGTGAAGCCTCGGCCGCCGATATCGGCGTGGCCGGAGGCAAAGGTGAGGGCATGATTTTCCGAAAAGGAAAAGTCCTTTACAAAGTGCCGCAGGAAAAGCTTGTCGACGCTTTGATGGAGGAAATCAAAAAGCTCTGACCGAGCGGAAACGATACTGAGATAAGGTTGTGGCTATGGCACAAAAGATTCCTTTTTTTGAATTATTCACCGACTTTTCGCCGGACTTCGACCTGCGCGTCCCGCTCAATGCCGCTATGGTCACGAACATGGTGCTCGAGCCGGAAAAGCGCACGATGACGCTCGACATGACCGTGCGCGCGGAGATGAATGACTCGACGCGCGAAACGGTCGAGCAGCTTCTTGCGCGCAATTACGACTTAAAGCGCGTGGACATCCACGTCAAATCAACGGCGGAGGCCTTTCCCGACATGCTGAAAAATGCAGGCCGCAAGGTGAGCGGCAGCGGCAATGTCATCATGGGCCGCGAGATCGCAAAGGGGAGAGTGCTCCCCATCAGCGAGCTGACGCCAAAGGCCGGTCACGTCGTCGTTGAGGGCAAGGTCTTCAAGTTCGACTGCCACGAGACGCGCCGCGCCGGCGTCTGGACGATGTTGCTCGAAATGACGGACTACGAAGGCTCGCTCTTCATCCGCCGCAGCATGCCCGAGCGCGAGGCGACGGAGCTTCTCGGCAAGATCAGCGTCGGCATGTGGCTGCGCGTCAGCGGCCGCATGGAGCTCTCCTACGATGGTAAGGACATGCAGCTCAACCCGCAGGACATCATGCAGATCGACCACGCCGAGCGCACGGACACGGCGGAGGAAAAGCGCGTCGAGCTGCACTTACATACCCGTATGTCCAACATGGACGCGCTGACCGACACCGCCGCGGTCGTCAAGCGCGCGATCAAGTGGGGGATGCCCGCCATCGCCATCACGGATCACGGCGTAGCGCAGAGCTTCCCGGACGCCTGGCACACCGGTGAGGGTAAAATAAAACTCCTTTACGGCTGTGAGGGCTATTTTCTCAACAACATCGACGACCGTATCTGTGTGCACGGCCCGCAGGACGGCGATTTTTCGACTGAGATCTGCTGTTTCGACATTGAAACAACGGGTCTGAAGGTCGCGCACGATGCCATCACCGAGATCGGTGCGGTCATTCTGAAAGACGGCGAGATCGTCGACACGTTCCAAACCTTTGTCGACCCCGAGCGCCGGCTTTCGCCTGAGATCATCGGCCTGACCGGCATCACGGACGACATGCTGCGCGGCGCGCCGAAGCTGGAGGACGCGCTGCACGCGTTTTTGGCCTTTGCGGGCGGCCGCCCGCTCGCTGCGCACAATGCGGAGTTTGATATCAGCTTCATCCGCGCAGGCTGCAAAAAGTGCGGCATCCCGTTCGAGCCGACATATCTCGACTCGCTGATTTTCGCGCAGAATCTCCTGCCCGAGCTCGGCAAGTACAAGCTCGACATCGTGGCCGACCACTTGCAGCTCCCGCAGTTCAACCACCACCGCGCGTCCGACGATGCGGTCCCGGTCGCGCAGATGCTGGCCAAGTTCTTCGTCATGCTCGAAGAGCGCGGCGTCACGCGCCTCCAGCAGATCAACGACGAGATGACGAAGCTCCGCCCGCTCGGCGTCAAGCGCAACCGTTTCCCAAAGCACATCATTCTGATTGCCAAGAACAAGGTGGGCCTCAAGAACCTCTACCAGCTCATCTCGGCGTCGAACCTCAAATACTTTAAGCGCGTGCCGATCATCCCGAAAAGCGAGCTTGTCGCGCATCGCGAGGGCTTGATCATCGGCTCTGCCTGCGAGGCGGGCGAGCTGTTCCGCGCCATCGTCGACCACAAGGACTGGAATGAGCTCAAGCGCATCGCCTCGTTCTACGACTATCTTGAAATTCAGCCGCTCGGCAATAACCGCTTCATGGTGCGCGACGGCACGGTGCGCGACGACGAAGATCTCAAGGACTTCAACCGCACTGTTGTCAAGCTTGGCGAAGAGCTCGGCAAGCCCGTCTGCGCAACGGGCGACGTCCACTTCCTCGACCCTGAAGATGAGGTTTATCGCCATATCCTGCTCGCGTCAAAGAAATTCGCCGACGCGAACGAGCCCGTCCCGCTCTACTTCCGCACGACGGACGAAATGCTCAAGGAATTTGACTACCTCGGCAAGGAGAAAGCCTACGAGGTCGTCGTGACGAACACCCGCGTCATCGCCGAGCAGGTGGAGGATATCGAGCTTTTGCCCAAGGGCAAGCTGTTCCCGCCGCGGCTTGAAAATTCGGAAGAAGACCTTAACCGCATGGTGTGGGGGAAAGCGCACGAGCTTTACGGCGACGATCTGCCGCAGCTGATCGTCGACCGGCTGAACGTCGAGCTCGGCAGCATTCTGGGCAAGTATGACGTCGTCTACATGTCGGCGCAGAAGCTCGTGCAGCGCTCGCTTGAGTGCGGCTATCTCGTCGGCTCGCGAGGGTCGGTCGGCTCATCGCTTGTCGCGTACATGGCCGGCATCACCGAGGTCAACGCCCTGCCGCCGCACTACCGCTGCCCCAAGTGCCGCAACGTCGAGTTCCACGCGGGCGAGTATGGCTGTGGCGCGGACATGCCCGATAAAATGTGTCCCGTCTGCGGCACAAAGTACGTCAAAGACGGCTTCGACATCCCGTTTGAAACTTTCCTCGGCTACGGCGGCGGCAAGGTGCCGGATATCGACCTCAACTTCTCAGGCGAATATCAGGCGCGCGCCCACGCGCACGCGGTCGAGATGTTCGGCAAGACGCAGGTGTTCCGCGCGGGTACGATCGGTACGCTCGCGGAGAAGACTGCCTACGGCTTCGTCAAAAAATACCTCGAGGAAAACGGCATCGCCGCGGGCAACGCCGAGATCGACCGCCTGACGGCGGGCTGCGTCGGCGTGCGACGCACGACGGGCCAGCATCCCGGCGGACTCGTCGTCGTGCCGGACGACATGGATATCGAGGATTTCTGCCCCGTGCAGCACCCCGCGGACGACCCCGACAGTGACACGATCACCACGCATTTCGAATATCACTGCATGGAGGACAACCTTTTAAAGCTCGACATGCTCGGCCACGATGACCCGACGATGATCCGCATGCTCGAAAATCTGACGGGCGTGAACGCCCGCGCTATCCCGCTCGACGACCCCGACACGATGTCGATCTTCATCTCGTCCAAGGTGCTCGGCTACGAGAACGACGAAGTGCTCGGCCCCACGGGCGCCGTCGCGATCCCCGAGTTCAACACGCGCTTCACGCGCCAGATGCTCGTCGACACGCAGCCCAAGGACTTCAACACGCTGCTGCGCCTTTCAGGCTTCTCCCACGGCACGGATGTGTGGCTCGGCAACGCGAAGGATCTGATCATCAGCGGCACGGCGAGCGTTCTGGAGACCGTCGGCTGCCGTGACGATATCATGCTCTACCTCATTTCTATGGGGCTTGACCCGAAGATGAGCTTTAAGATCATGGAGGCCGTCCGAAAGGGGAAGGTCAAGGGCGGCAAGGCGGGGGACTGGCCGATGTGGGTCGAAGAGATGCGCAAGCACGACGTGCCGGAGTGGTACATCGAGTCGCTTGCGAAGATCGGCTACCTCTTCCCGAAAGCGCACGCGGTCGCATACGTTATGATGGCGTTCCGTATCGCGTGGTTCAAGGTGCACGAGCCGCTCGCGTTCTACGCGACGTTCTTCTCCATCCGCGCCAAGGCATTCGACGCCGCCGAGTGCTGCAAGGACGCCGACGCGCTGCGCCGCCGCATCCGCGAGATCGAAAACAACAAGGACGCGACCGCCGTGGAACAGGATTTGATGACGACGCTTGAAGTCTGCTACGAATTCTGCCTGCGCGGCTTCCACTTTGAGCCCATCGATATCTACCGCAGCGATGCGACGAAGTTCGTCGTCACGGAAAACGGCCTGCTGCCGCCGTTCACGTCCGTCCGCGGACTCGGCGAGACCGCAGCGCTCGACACGGTCGAGAAGCGCAAGGGGAAGGACTTTACATCGGTGGAGGAGTTTTCCCTCTGCTGCAACAAGCTGTCGCAGACGCATATCGACCAGCTGCGCGCGCTGGGCGCGTTTGCGGGATTGCCGGAAACGAGCCAGCTGACACTGTTCTGATGTGCCCGGCCGACAGTAAAACCAATATGAAAAGGGGATATTCTCTCATGCGAGAGAATGTCCCCTTTTTGTCGATTCCTGGTTCGGCTGTGCTTGCTTATGTTACGCTTTTCCAGAAGGATTCATGCTCACTCGTACCGCCATCATCAATAAAGGCGTGGAACGCTGCATCCACTGCGCTGCGGCTGAAATCGCTGTAAATGCCGACGGTTTCCATGCCCTCATAGAAGCGGACGTTCTCTGCGCTGTGGCTGGGAGAGGCGTCGTAAGCGGCGGCAAGTGCCTTGGCGTATGAGAGCGCTTCGCGCGCGCCGTCCAAATCGCCGCTGTTGTACTCAAGCCGCGCGAGCGCAGCGTACGAGGCCGCGCTGATCTTATCAAGCTCGCTGACGGAATCTCCTTTTCTGAGACCTGTAAGCATCGAATGCTTCCACTGCAAAATGTCGATGGCCGATCGGAGGTCTCCTCTCGCCTCATACACGTTGGCAAAGCCGTCGCACACGCGCACGAGCGAAGTGACCGCGCGCAGCAATGCCATGGAAAGATACGGCACGCCCTCCTCGCGCCGCTCCTTCACGCCCGCGAGCAGGCAGCCGATCTGATCGTCGAGCAGGCCGCAGGCGTTGTTCTCTTTGAAGAGCGCGAGCGCGCGTTCCCAGTCCTCCATGTCGAGCAGCACGTTCGCCATGTCGAGCCGGAGCGACATCTCACTGATCTCCGGGTCGCTGTTTTGTGAAAGCAGGCGAATCGCGTGCGATAGCAGGTCGAGCGAACGACTCTGCATCTTTTTGTCCTGACGCTTGAGACCGGCCATCTCAAAAAGCTTGGAGCATTCGTAGACGACACTGAAGGTGTTCGGGAATTTTTGCAGCGCCTTTTCCGCCTCGGCAATGCCCTCATCATAATTGTCCTCGCGGCGCAGACGCTTCATGCGTTCAACGATGCTCTTGCGGTCATTTGCGCGCAGCCGATAGCCGAGCAGCGCATCGACCGAGAGGTCGAAGAAGTCGGCAAGTTCCATCAGCATCGGAATTTCCGGCAGGCTCTGTCCCTGCTCCCATTTGCTCACTGCCGCGACGGAGACGCCCATCGCTTCGGCGAGCTGTTCCTGCGTCAGCCCCTTCTGTTTACGGTAGAAGTGGATCTGTTCTGCAATACGGTTTTCCATCCTGTGCTCCTTTCGCGCCCCAGCGGGCGTTTTTTTGCTGTGACCTCAGTATAGCGCCAGAGGCGGCAAAAGGACAGAAAACGGTGGTAGAATCGGTAGAAATATTTTTTAACCTCAAGTTGAATCTTCCTGTGCCAAGACGAAAATAAGACCTGCCGAAGGGCAGGTCTTATTTGTCGTTACAGTCCCAGTTCCACCGCGCGGCGCAGACGGACTTTGCCGTCGAGCGCTTCGTCGATCGTGTGGATCAGCGCCTCGCGGTCGCGGTTGAGCGTACCGCCGAGGGGGAGGTAGTTCGACGCGTGGTTCGAGCGGAAGATGCTGCCGTCGGAGTCGATGTGCTCCAAAAAGAGGCGTGTTTCACGCATCAGCTCGGGCGGCTCCATCATCTTGAACTCGCCGCTCGCGATCCAGTCGTGCAGCGGCGTGCCCGAGTAGACGCGAAGCGTCAAAAACGCGATATAGTCGGGCTTCATGCGGGAAACGGCTTTCGCCGTGTCGATGGCGTGGGCCTGCCAGTCGCCGTTCGCGCCCGCCATGCCGTTGATGGCCGTGACGGAGGTGGCGATGCCCGCCTGCTTGCAGCGGATGGCGTTTAAGACGATCTCCTCGGCAGTAACGCCCTTGCAGAACTTTTTGAGAAGCTCTTCGTTGCCGCTCTCAAGGCCGATATACACGATGCCGAGGCCGTGCTCGCGCAGCGTGCGAAGTTCCTCGTCGGTCTTGCGCATGATGGCCTTGGTCGTTGCGTAAGCCGCCACGCGCTTGCAGGTGGGGAAGTGGTCGCGGATATAGTCGAGAACGGTCAGAAGGTAATCCATCGGCAGGATCAGCGCGTCGCCGTCGGCCAAAAAGATCTTCTCGATATAGCGCCCGTAGGCGCGCGCCTCGTCGAGGTCGGAGAGCACCTGCTCGATGGGGTTGATGGAGAACTTTTTGTCCTTGTACATCGTGCAGAACGCACATTTGTTGTGGCTGCACCCGAGCGTGCACTGCACGATGAGGCTGCGCGCCTCGCTGGGGGGACGGTAAACGGCTCCCGAATAATGCATCAGGGTTCCTCCTTACAAAATCAGCCGAGCTTGGCCTGGCACTTGTCCATGAAGCGATCCACGGTGATGACGGCGCGCTGGTGCGTGCCCTCGCCGATGAGGCCGGCGGTGTCGGTCGCGGTGGCCTTGAAGTCGACCATCTTGCCGTTTGCGGAAATATCCGTGACCTCGACGGTAACGGTGATCTCCATGCCAACGGGCGAGGGGGAGACATGGGAGACCTCGACCTTGGTGCCGACGGTGCTCTTACCCTCGGGCAGCTCCTGCTGGAGATAGGTGAAGGCGGCGTTTTCGACCATCGCGACGAGATACGGCGTGCCAAACACCGGCAGACCGCCGCTGCCGAGCGCGGCAGCGGTCATGTCTTCCGTGACAACCTTCTTGACGGTAAAAGTATCTCCGATTTTCATCTTAAAAAACTCCTTTACGATATTACTTGGCAGCTTTGACCTTGATCCAGAGCTTGCTCAGCTCGCGCATGAGGGTCTGGTTGTCGTGGAACATCTCGTCCTTGTCGTAGCCGCTGCGGGGAAGGTAGGCGGCATTGTCCGCGTAGAGATCCTCAGACGAGGTCATCTCTTCAAACACTTCCGCGTTGGGAGAAGTATAACCCACCGTTTCGGTGTTGTCAAACGCGGCTTCATAGGTGAGCATGTAGTTGATGAACTCGTGGGCGAGCTTGGGATTCTCGGCATTTTGGGGAATGACCATGGCATCGCACCAGATGTTCGTGCCCTGGGAGGGCATATAGAAGCTCATGTCTTCGTTTTCATCAAGCACCACGGCCGCGTCGCCGGAGTAGACAACGGCGATGTCCTTGTAGCCGTTCATCATGCCGTCGATGACCTCGTCGGTCACGTAGACGGGGGACATGGTGTTGTTCATCTGCAGGAGCCACTCATAGGCGTCGTTGATCTCGTTGGGGTCCTCGGTGTTCATCGAGTAGCCCAGCGCCTTGAACGCCATCATAAACGAGTCGCGCTCGGAATCGTAGATGTAGATGTGACCGGCGTAGTCGGTGTTGCGCAGGACCTCCCAGCCCTCGCTCTCGATGACGGCAGGGTCGACATTCTCGTGGTTGTAGACGAGACCGACGCTGCCCCAGAAGTAGGGGATGGAGTACGTGTTGTCAGGATCATAGCTCATACCGAGCACGGCATCGGACATGTTCTCCATGTTGGGGATCATGCTCTTGTCAAGCGGCTGGAGGAAGTCCTCGTTCATCAGGCGTTCGATCATGTAGTCGGACGGAATGATGACATCGTAGCGGTCGCCGGCCATGAGCTTGGTGTACATCATCTCGTTGGAGTCGAAGTTCTCGACGATGACGCGCACGCCGTACTGCTTTTCAAAGTCGGAGATGACGTTCTCGCCGAGGTACTCGCCGGGGAGATAGAGCTTCAAAACGTTGCTGCCGTACTTCTCGACAGCCGCGGCGCTCTTGTGCTGCTGGGAAAGGCTCGCGCCCACGGTGCCGCCGACAACGGCCAGCACCAGCACGGCGGCAACAGCCGCCATGGCCTTGCGGCTCACGGCGCGGGAGGACTTGCCGTCCTTTTCGCGCTTTTCACGCATGATCGGCACGATGTTCACGACGCCGAGCACCAGCGTAATGAGAAGAATCACAATGGTAGAAAGGGCGTTGATGGACGGGTTGACGCGCTTGGACATCGTGTAGACCAAAATCGAAATGTTGTTGACGCCGTTGCCCGTCGTGAAGTACGAGATGACGAAGTCGTCAAAGCTCATCGTGAACGCAATGAGCGCGCCGGAGATGATACCCGGCTTGATCTGCGGCACAATGACTTTCGTGAGCGCCTGGAACGGCGTTGCGCCAAGGTCCATCGCCGCGTCGATCAGGTTAGGGTCGAGCGAGCGGAGCTTCGGCGTAACGGAGAGCATCACGTAGGGGATACAGAACATGATATGCGCGATGAGCAGCGTGCCGAAGCCTTTTTTGACCGTGAGGACGCTGAAAAACATCAGAAGTGAGATGGCCGTGACGATATCGGGGTTCATCACGGGCAGGTCGTTGATGCGCTCGACCATCTTCTGCACAACCTTGCGGGATTTAGAAAGGCCGATGGCCGTGATCGTGCCGACGACTGTCGCGACGACCGTCGCGATGACGGCGATGATGACCGTGTAGAGCACAGCCTCCATCATCGTCGAGTCTGCGAACATCTTTTCATACCAGCGCAGCGAGAAGCCGCCGAACTTCGTCAGCGAGCGGGAATCGTTGAACGAAAAGATAATGATATAGAGGATGGGGAGGTAGAAGAAGAGCATCGTGAGCGTCAGGATGATCTTCGAGCCGACAGAGGTTTTCTTTTTCATGCGCTTCTCACTCCTTTCCCTGCGAGGCGACCTGAACGTCCGCCTTGCGCGTCAGCCACATCGAGATCATGATGATGACCGCCATGATGAGCGAGATGGCCGAGCCGAAGTTCCAGTCGCCAGTGGTGAGGAACTGCGTTTCAATGATGTTGCCGACGAGGACGTACTGTCCGCCGCCGAGAAGCTTCGGAATGAAGAAGCTCGACACCGCGGGCAGGAACACGAGCGTGATGCCGGAGATCACGCCGGGAAGCGAGAGCGGCAGCGTCACGCGCAGGAATGCCTGCACCGGCGTTGCACCGAGGTCGTTGGCGGCTTCCAAAAGGCTCTTGTCCATCTTGGCAAGGGACGTGTGGATCTGCAGGATCATAAAGGGGATGAAGTTATAGACCATGCCGAGGATGACGGCAAAGCTCGTGTGGATCATCGACACGGGGCCGATGCCGAACCACGAAAGGATCGTGTTGAAGATGCCCTCGTCCTGCAAAATGCCCATCCAAGCATAGGTGCGCACCAGCATGTTGACCCAGGTCGGCATGGTGATGAGCAGAATTAAGATCGTGTTGCTGCGGCCGCCGCGCTGCGCGATGACGTAGGCGATGGGGTAGCCGAGCGCAACGCAGATGAGCGTTGTGATGAGCGCGATATAGAGCGAGCGCAGCAACACATCCATAAAGACCTTGTCCGTGACGAAGCGGGCAAAGTTCTCAAAGGTGAACTGGAATGTCAGCACCGAGTTGCCGGAGGTCGTGAAGGCATAGAGCACGATCAGAAGCATCGGCACCACGATGATCGCGATGATCCACGCGATATACGGGTAAGTCATGGAACGAAAGCGCTTCACCACTGGCCCTCCTTCTTCATCACGTGGATGTCCTCGGGACGGAAGACAAGGCCGACCTGCTCGCCCTCTTCAAAGGCGTGGGTGGTGGAGACCTTGTACTCATAGCCCTCGGTGGAGAAGGTCACATCGTAAACGCCCGGGGTGATGGTCTCGGGGTCGAAGTCGTACTTGACATCCGTGATCTCGACCTGCTCGCCGTCTTCGAGGGACCACGCCGACGCGCTGGCCCAGGTCTCAAGATCGGTGTCGAGCGCGATGCTCTCCTGAATGTCCTCGACCTTTTTGAAGAAGTTCATCGCGTAAATTTCTTCCTGATAGACCTTGCTCTCGACGCGGTTCTGCGCTACGACGAGCACCTTGACGGTGATAGACGTATCGTTCGCGGTGGCAAAGGTCACGGTGTAGTTGCCGGTCTCGGGCTTGATGTCGTATTCGACGGTCTTGATGGAGATGGGCTCCTCGGTCTCGGCGTCCCACGCCTCGGCAGAGGCGAGGGCGACGACCTTGGCGTCGTCGAGCTCTTCGACGTCCTCCACGTCCAGAAGGAAGGCGTTCGCACTGATCTTCTCGCCCTTTTCCTCGTTGTAGACAGGGCGGTCCTGCGAGACCTGCATCTTCACGGTGATGGACGTACCGACGCGCGTTTCGACCACGGTTTCATAGTGCATGCCCTTGAAAAGCTGAGACTTGACCGTGCCCTTGAGCATACCCTCGGCACGCGGGACAATGTCGAGGTGCTCGGGGCGGATGACGACGTCGACCTTTTCGTTCTTATTGTAGCCGCGGGCACGGCAGGCGTACTTCTTGTCCTCGAACATGACGAGGTCGTCCTCAAGCATGACGCCGTCGATGATGTTCGTCTCGCCGATGAACTTGGCGACGAATTCGTTGACGGGGGTGCGGTAGATTTCGGTCGGCGTACCGATCTGCTGAATTTCACCCGCATTCATGACGACGATCTTGTCGGACATCGTCAGCGCCTCTTCCTGATCGTGCGTGACGAAGATGAACGTGATGCCGACCTCCTGCTGGATGTATTTGAGCTCCTGCTGCATCTCTTTGCGGAGCTTTAAGTCGAGCGCGCCGAGCGGCTCGTCGAGCAGCAGCACGCTTGGCTCGTTAACGAGCGCGCGGGCGATGGCGATGCGCTGCTGCTGGCCGCCGGAGAGCTCAGTCACGTTGCGGTGGGCATAGTCCTCAAGGCTCACAAGGCGCAGCATACGCATGACTTTCTGCTCGATGACGTCCTTCGGCTCCTTTTTGAGCGTCAAGCCAAAGGCAATGTTGTCGTACACGTCCATGTGGGGGAAGAGGGCATACTTCTGGAAGACGGTGTTGATCTCGCGCTTGTAGGGCGGGACGCTGACGATGTCCTCACCGTCGAAGAGCACCTTGCCCTCGCTCGGCTGCAAAAAGCCGCCGAGGATGCGCAGCAGTGTCGTCTTGCCGCAGCCCGAGGGGCCGAGCAGCGTGACGAACTCATTTTCGTAAATGTCAAGAGAGACGCCCTTGAGAACGACCTGTCCGTCCTCAAAGCTCTTGACGATGTTCTTGAATTGAATGATCTTTTTCTTTTCTTCGGCCATTTCCAATATCCTCACAATTTTATAGAATAGTAGTTAAAAAAGCGGGGGCGTGCAGACCCAGAGGACGCGCGCGGTGGTCTTGCGTTCATTTTTGAGGTAGTGGAACGTTCTGCCGTGGAGATAGAACGTTTCGCCGCGGCGCACAACGCTGCGTTCGCCGTCGCACTCTAAAATGACGCTGCCGTCAAGCACGTAGCCGAACTCCTCGCCGTTGTGCGGCTCGACCTCGAACGATTCGCCGCCGGCGGGAAGTTCCAATAAAATGGGCTCCATCTGGTTTTTCTGCGTGTTGGGAACGATCCAGTTGACGGTGCAGTTCTCGCGCTCGTCGACGAAAAAGTCTTCGTAGCGGAAGACAAACTGGTCGTTTTTATCCTCCTGGAAGAATTCCGAGAGGTTGGTGCCGAGGGCCTCGAGGATATCGCTGAGCGAGTCGATCGAGGGGGAGGTGAGGTCGCGCTCTAACTGGGACAAGAACCCCTTCGTGAGCTCGCTTCGGCTGGCAAGCTCCTCCAGAGTTAGTCCCTGTCGCGTTCGCAGCTGCTTGATCTTATTGCCGATGTCCATGCACATGCCTCCTCGTTTGATATACTAAACTTTTGGTCAGTTTTTGCTAAACCGAAATCATTATACACACAGCGCGCAAAATTGCAAGAGTATATTTAACAAAAAGTTCAATATTTTGAACTTTTGCAAAATGAGAAAGCGGAGAGCCATGTTATGGCTCTCCGCTTGTGGGATTTAACCAAAGTACTTCTTTTGAAACGGGACCTCGTCCACCTGAAATTCCTGCCCGCGCAGGTATTCGAGAATGCCCGCATCGGTGGGGAAGTCGAAACACAGGCGGTAGGAGTAGAGCGCCTGATGCGTTTCGCCATATTTGCGGTTCACGCTGCCGACGCCGTATTTGCCGTCGCCGAGCAGGGGATGGCCGAGGTCGGCCATGCTCGCGCGGATCTGATGCGTACGGCCCGTGAGCAGCTCGACCTCCAGAAGCGACAGCTCGCCGCGCGTCTGGAGCGTTTGGTATAAGGTGATCGCGCTGCGGCCGTCCGGCACGGGGCGGTGGTAAACGCGGACGGTGTTGCTCTTCTCGTCCTTGCGCAGAAAGCACTCGATGCGGCCCTTCGGCGGCTCGACGCAGCCGAGGGCGATACATAAATAGTATTTGGCGATCTCGCGGTCGCGAATCTTGTCGTTCAGGATGCGCAGCGCTTCAGCGTTTTTCGCCGCGATGACGATGCCGCCAGTGTTGCGGTCGATGCGGTTGCAGAGGGCAGGGGTGAAGGCGTTCTCCTCGCGTGGCCGCCACTCGCGCTTTTGATAGAGGTAGGCGAGCATGTGGTTGACGAGCGTATTGACTTTCTCGTGCTCGTCGGCGTGGGCAAGCATTCCCGCGGGCTTGTCGAGCAGCATGATGTTCTCGTCCTCGTAGACGATCTTGAGCCGCGGCGTCGTGATCGTGAGGTAGACGTTTTCCTCGCTCGGCGACTCGAAAAACTCATCGTTGATGTAGCACTGTAAAATATCGCCCGCGACGAGCTTCTGGTCGCGCTGGGCGCGCGCGCCGTTGACCTTGATGCGCTTTAGGCGGATGTACTTCTGCGCGAGCGACGCGGGGAGCAGGGGGATGGCCTTGCCGAGAAAGCGGTCAAGCCGCTGATTTTCGTCATTTTTTCCGATGTGAAACTCCCGCATGGGCGGCACCTCCGCTTGCGCAGCGCGCGATTTTCTGCTATTGTACGATAGCGGGCAAAAAAAGTAAAGAAATCCTGTCAAAATTTTTGCCGCAACCGTGAAAAAAGTATTTGACAATCGAGAAAACGTCCTCTATAATATCACTCGTGTCATTGCGAGGTGTAGCATGGTTTTAGATGTAAAACGTATCATTAACACCCCCGGAGGCAGAATTCCCTTTGACTTTACAGAGGACTTTTCTGATGTGGACTTCGGCGGCGTGTGTCCTGCGGTTCGGCCGGTCTCAGTGGTAGGGCAGGCAGAGAACATTGCGGGGATGCTGCGGTTGCAGTTTGACCTGACTACAACGCTTTCCGCCGTGTGCGATCGCTGCGGAGCGCCGTTTGATCTTCCGTACAAGGTCCCGTTTGAGTGTCTGCTCGCTGAGGAGTTGGAGGAAGACGACAACGACGATATCCTGCTGCTGGACAACGGAACCGTTGATCTCAGCGAGCTGGCGCGGGAGACGTTCATCCTCAATATGCCAAGCAAGACCCTTTGCCGCGAGGATTGCAGGGGCTTGTGTTCCGGCTGCGGCGTCAACCTCAACTATGAGAAGTGCCGCTGCAAAAAGGAAGTCGACCCCAGGTTAGCAGCCCTCGCAAAGCTTTTGGAACAATAAATTCGCTGTTCATTCAGCTTAACTTTAAGGAGGTGTCAACATGGCAGTCCCCAAGGGGAAAGTATCCCGTCAGAGACGTGATAAGAGACGTTCTTCTCACTGGAAGCTCACCGCTCCCGCGCTCGTTGCATGCCCGAAGTGTGGCGCTCTGCACCAGCCTCACAGAATGTGCCCGGAATGCGGTACCTACAACGGCCGTCAGGTCAAGGTCATCGAGTCCAAGGTCGCAGCCGAATAATTGATTCGGAACGAAAATCGTTAAGAAAAGCTGAGTGGAACTCCACTCAGCTTTTTCTTATGCGCTTATGTTAAGTCTCCAAGAGAAAGATATATGTTATTTACTGCATTCGCTATAGATTTCATTTCATTACTCTGTGGCATTCCAGAGGCAAAAGCATAAAATGCATTTTCGCCCATTTTCCAAGCGTCCTTATACTCGGACTGTTTTCCATCCAAGTAATTGTTCAGATCATCCATTAAATTCATCCAATAGTCATCCCAATTAAAATCAGAAGCACTGAAATCAATATTCCAATCGTATGCAGATTCCAAACCCAAATGATATGCACGTATGTCATCTTGTATCACACAAAGGATAAAGGCCGCCTTGGTGTAGTCAATATTTCCATAATTATTGAAAGTTAGTAAATCAAGATTCTCAGGAACAATATCGGGATATTCTGGTGGGACAAAGTCTGTCCAACAACTCGCGCTTACTAATACATCAGAGTCTTCATCAAAATGCAGAGTGTATTTGAATCCGTCCAAATAGATATCTGTTACTCCACCATTCGCAGGATCTTCATCAAATTTCAATTTGAAACCTAAAAATGTTTCGACGATATCCAACGAACATCCTATATTTATTTTTCGATATACTTTTGTTCCTTCTATCACCGTTTCAACGCCAAATATCGTATCATCTGAATTAGGTTTCCAATCGCTGTCATAATCTATTGTACTATAATAAAAAATGTAGGGACAGTCTTCATAATAGAACGCCATCCTGCCTTCCAAACATTCAACTTCATAGTCATCTCCGTATTGCGAGATTATGTCTGCAACAGTGAGACCAACCATTGATGATAGGCCTTGCGATGTGCTAATCATTTCCAAAGGCTCTAAAATCAGATTAACTTCAAGCTCCGGATACTCAAGAAAAAAGGTTGTATCTTGTGCCGTACAAAGAAGTGTCACATAATCACCTTTTTTCAATTTCATAAGCGAGTCTAAAGTCTCATCATTAAAATATACTCTCAATTCTTCCGTTGAAAAGAGTCCACTATCTTCATCTTGCGATAAAAGCATGTAGTAGGAATCTTTTGATTCTTTATTTATATTTTGAACGTAGCCTTCTGTAAGAATAAGAACGTCATTCCTATTATAGGTTTTCTCCGCAAGCGCAACATTATCGTTCCATTCAGAAATTAAATCATTTACCGTCTTTTCATAAACGGTAGCATTTGGATTGCTACAATGAAAAGCGAACGACTGTCCCTTTGCATTAGAATACTCATAGTCAAATCCATCTTCAATATTGCTCTTGGCGGCTTCGTTTGAGCAGGCACATAGCAGGGACAGCAAGATTGCGATTTGAAATAAGAACAGAATCCGATTGTGTTTCATAAGCAATTCCTCTCAAAATAATAAAAAAGTGCGCAGCCTAAGCTGCGCACCGAAAAATGCTCAGCTCAAGTTGTGCCACACAACTCCCGCGACCCACATGGGTATGCAAAGAAAGAGCCTGCATTTTTACCAAGGTAAAAATGCACACCCGTGTTGATCGCAATATTGAGTTGTGTGGCATATTCACTATACAGTTTTCTGAGCAAAAAAGCAAGAAATATAATAAATCATTTTTCCATCCAAATATAAAAAAGGTTAGCCTTGCGTAACCTCGAAAATTCGGTTATACTGTATTTGTAATATTTTGCTTTGCGATAAAGAGCGGTGCGATCGCGCGCCGCTTTGGAATAAAGGAGGCAGAGAGATGAAACCTTTGGTTGCGATCGTTGGACGGCCGAACGTCGGCAAGTCCATGCTGTTTAATAAGCTCATCGGCCAGCGGCTCTCCATCGTTGAGGATACGCCGGGCGTCACGCGCGACCGCATCTACGGCGAGAGCGAGTGGTGCGGCCGCAAATTCCGTCTGGTGGACACCGGCGGTATCGAACCGCGCACGGACGATCAGATCTTGTCGTTCATGCGCGAGCAGGCGGAGATCGCCATTCAGCACGCGGACGTCATCATTTTCCTGACGGATGTGAAGACCGGCCTGACGGCTTCCGATCAGGAGGTCGCGAATATGCTGCTGCGATCCCGCAAGCCCATCGTGCTGGCGGTCAACAAGATGGACTCGACCGGACGGGTCGACCCCGATTTTTATGAGTTCTACAATTTAGGCCTCGGCGATCCCATCGCCGTTTCCGCCGTGCACGGCCACGGCACGGGCGACCTGCTCGACGCGTGCTTACAGTATTTCCCGCCCGAGGATGACGAGGAAGAGGATGAGGACGTCATCAAGGTCGCCATCATCGGAAAACCCAACGTCGGCAAGTCATCGCTGACGAACCGCATCCTCGGCACCGAGCGCATGATCGTCAGCAACGTCGCGGGCACGACGCGCGACGCCATCGACTCGTACTTTGAAAACGAGCAGGGCAAGTATGTCTTCATCGACACCGCCGGCATGCGCAAAAAGTCGAAGGTCGACGACGTGATCGAGCGCTACAGCGTGCTGCGCGCCACGATGGCCATCGACCGTGCGGACGTGTGCCTCATCATGATCGACGCGCAGGAGGGCGTGACCGAGCAGGATACGAAGGTCGCGGGCCTCGCGCACGAGGCAGGCAAGGCCTGCATCATCGTCGTGAACAAATGGGACCTTGTCGAAAAGGATGGCAAGACCATGGACAAGATGCGCGACGACATCCGCCGCGACCTCTCCTACATGACCTATGCGCCGATTCTCTTCATCTCGGCGGCGACGGGGCAGCGTGTGCCGCGCCTTTTTGAGATGATCAACTACGTGCACAACCAGTCCTGCATGCGCATCTCGACCGGCATGCTCAATAACATTCTGGCCGACGCGCAGACGCGCGTGCAGCCGCCGACGGACCGTGGCCGCAGACTGAAGATCTATTACATGACGCAGGTCGGCGTCTGCCCGCCGCACTTTGTCGTGTTCTGCAACGAGCGCAAGCTCTTCCATTTCTCCTACCAGCGCTACCTTGAAAACTGCATCCGCAACGTCTTCGGACTCGAGGGTACGCCGGTCATCATGTCCATTCGCGAGAAGGGGGATAAGGAAGACTGATGGGAATTTATCCTGATGAGGTCACTACGTTCGCAGCAGTAGTGCTGTATGGCGCACCGGTCGCCGTTGCGGTGCTGTCGTATCTTTTGGGCTGCATCAACGGCGCGATCGCAACGTCGCACATTTTCTACCATGACGACGTGCGCCGCCATGGCAGCGGCAACGCGGGGCTGACGAATTTTTACCGCAATTACGGCGCGAAGTGCGCGCCCATGGTCATCGCGTTCGACATGCTCAAGGCTGTCGGCGCGGTGCTGCTGGGCAATTATTTCCTGGGCTATCTTCTCGGCTGGGGCGCCGCAGGCAAGTATTTCGGCGCGCTCTTCTGCGTCATCGGCCACATGTTTCCGGTGTTTTACGGCTTCAAGGGCGGCAAGGGCATTTTGTGCAGCGGCACGCTGCTGCTGCTGCTCGACTGGCGCATCGCGCTCGTCGGCTGGGGCGCGTTTGTCGTGCTGTGGCTCACGACGCGCTATGTGTCGCTCGGCTCGGTCGCCGCGGCGGTCAGCCTGCCGTTTACCACGTATTTCGTGTTCCATAACACGGCCTGCACAGTGCTCGGCACGTGCATTTCGCTTCTTGTGCTGTGGGCGCACCGCAGCAACATCAAAAGACTCTTAAGCGGTACGGAGAGCAAGTTCCATTTCCATGTGAACGAGCCCAAGCCGGGGGAGGACGAATGAACATTGTAGTGCTTGGCTCGGGCGGCTGGGGTACCGCCGCCGCGATGCTGTTATCGGACAACGGCCATACCGTCGCGCTCTGGTCGCACGACCCGAAAAAGGCGGAATTGCTGGATAAGACAAGGGAAAATCCTTTACTCAAAGGCGTGCGCATTCCCGAGCGCATCGCCGTCACGAGCGACTTAGCGGTGCTCCAAAATGCGGAGATGGCCGTCTTCGCGTCGCCGTCGTTTGCACTGCGCTCCGTTGCGCATGAGGCTGCGCCGCACCTGAAAAAAGGCACGCTGCTCGTCTCGCTCACGAAGGGCATTGAGCGCGGAACGCACCTGCGCATGAGCGAGATCATCGCACAGGAATGCGGCGAGGGCTATCGTATCGCAGTGCTCTCCGGCCCCTCGCACGCCGAGGAGGTCGCGCGCCGTCTGCCGACGGGCTGTGTGGCGGCGTCCGCCGATCAGGCGAGCGCCGAGGCCGTGCAGCGCGCGTTCATGAACGAGGTCTTCCGCGTCTACACGCACGACGACGTCGTCGGCGTGGAGCTTGCGGGCGCGCTCAAGAACGTCGCGGCGCTGTGCTGCGGTATCAGCGACGGCTGCGGCATGGGCGACAACACCCGTGCGCTGCTCATCACCCGCGCGCTGAGTGAGATCTCGCGCCTGGCCGAGTGCATGGGCGGGCGCAAGGAGACGCTCGCCGGTCTTGCCGGCATGGGCGATCTCATCGTCACGTGTACGTCGATGCACTCACGCAACCATCGCGCGGGCATCCTGATCGGTCAGGGCAAGAGCGCGCAGGAGGCCATGGACGAGGTCGGCGCGGTCGTCGAGGGCTATTATGCCGCGCGCAGCGCGCACGAGCTCGCGCAGCGCTACGGCGTAGAGATGCCGATCTCGACGGCAGTGTACGAGGTCCTCTACGAGGGCAAGAGCGCCGCGCCGCTCATCGGCGTTCTGATGAGCCGCACGCCGAAGAAGGAAAGCGATTGCAGCTGGTTATGATTATTTCAAAAAAGCGGCCCAAGGGCCGCTTTTTTGAGTAAGATACACTCCGCTTCGTGCCTTGCCGCCCGCAGGGCGGCTGCGACACGCGCGGAGCGAGAAGAGTAATTTGTCACGCGCATGTCGTGACAAATTACGATTTAAATTTATTTGCGCCGTGTGCGGCGCAAACTCTGCGAGGCTTTTTGCGCCTGCGGGCGCGAAAAATTATATTGAGGGTAACGATGGATATTTTGACGCAAATTGAGAATTACCGGCCTTACAATGAGCAGGAGAAGCGGGATAAGGGATTGATCCTCGACTGCCTGCGCGCGTTTGAGGATGTGTTCACGCGGGAAAATGCCCTAGCGCACATGACGGCGTCGGCGTGGGTGGTCAACGAGCACTTCGACCGCGTGCTGATGGCGTATCACAATATCTACGATTCGTGGTCGTGGCTCGGCGGACACGCCGACGGAGACGAGGATCTGCTCGCCGTCGCGCTCAAGGAGGTCCGCGAGGAGAGCGGCGTCAAAAATGTCCGTCCGGCAAGCGAGGACATTTTCTCGCTTGAGGTGCTGACTGTCGACGGCCACATGAAGCGCGGGAAGTACGTCTCCTCGCACCTGCATTTGAACGTCACGTATCTTCTCATCGCGGATGACACGAACGTGCTCACGGTCAAGCCCGACGAGAACAGCGGCGTGAAATGGTTCACGCCCGAGGGTGCAGTGCAAGCCAGCAGCGAACCCTGGTTCCGCGAACATATCTATAAGAAGCTCAACGAGAAGATGCGGCAGTTTCACGCGGAAAAATAAAGGAAGGAGCAACAACATATGAAGTTAAGAGATGCCACCCCTGCAGATGCAGCTCGTTTAGACGAGCTGCTGACAAAGCTCATCCATGATGAGGCGCAGTACGATTCTAATTTGAATGCTTCGTATGTCGTCACCGATAATTATCTCGACCGGATTGGCTTGGAGGGCCACAAGCTCCTGCTGATCGAAGACGAAGGAGAGATCGTCGCCTTCTTATACGGTTTTCTCTACGAAATTCCCGGCATGCTTGCAAAGCCGATTGCGATTCTCGATGCGTTGTATGTTGAGGAGGCATACCGCCGGAAAGGCTGTGCCGCACAGCTCATTTCTGCATTCAAAGCCTTTGCCGCAGAAAGCGGGGCTTGCCGCGTCGAGCTCAAGGTTCTATCACGCAATGAAACTGCCCTACGTCTTTACGAAAAGCTCTCTTTCAAAGAAACGAAAAAGTACATGACAATGGAATTAGCCTAAAGATAGCAAAAAGCCGCCCGACGGGCGGCTTTTTTATTTCATCTTTCGTTTGACGATTCTCATGGCGAGAAGCAGGCTCAGAACGACCGCAGCCGTAAAAATGGCACCGATCTGGATGCTCGTATACCACGGGGCCGAGGTGAGGGCGTACAGGTCCGGACGACGGCGGTAGTCGATGTACTGATAGATGCTCGTGCCGAAAAAAACGCCCACGACGCACAAGATGGCGGTCCTTAATATCTGATATAGCTTTTTCATTTTTGCCTCCGGGATATGATTTGAAAATAGAAGGTCACCGGCCGCGCTTCAGCGCAAGGATATCTCCGACCAGAAAAGCGGCTGAGCCGCATACTGCCGCAATGGACGCTGCGTATGCTGTCGGTTTCTGCATCGAAAACTGATAGAGGCAAATGGTGAGCGCTGTCGTGATGAGAAGCAAGTCGAAAACGATTTGTGCCTTCCGCTTTACCGCCGCTTCCCGGATAAGAAACGTGCAGATGAATGCAGCGGCCACAGTGAGGGCCAGCAAAAGATAACAGATGGTCTTCATATCGCACCGCCTTTATCTGAGTCGAGGAATTACGATCCAGTATACCAGAAAAGCGGGGGAGAGGGCAACCCTTTGCAGTAAAAAAAGAAGCACTGCTTTCGCAGTGCTTCTAATCTGTTTGGTCGCTTAGATCGCGCGGGTAACCTTACCGGAACGCAGACAGCGGGTACAAACATAGACATGGCGGGGCGTACCATTGACGATAGCCTTCACGCGCTTGACGTTGGGCTTCCAGGGACGATTGGAACGACGGTGAGAGTGGGAAACTCTGATACCGAACGCAACACCCTTGTCGCAAAACTCGCACTTTGCCATCCGTTGCACCTCCTTGCTGTAGTCAAATCAAGGCTTGGTCTTTCACAAGCAGTTGATACTATAACAGATTGCATCACAAAATGCAAGTACTATTTTCAAAAAAGATGAAAAAATCTGTAATTTTTCCGCTCGCGGCGCAAATGCGAAAAAAGCGTGGCGCGGCAGGGCGTTTTCGCTTGTAAAAAAGGGGGGCAGCGATTATAATTAAAGTGTATTTTATCACGCGGGCCAAGGCCCGCATGGAGGGAACTATGAATACCAATCGCTCCGTCCGCGTAAAGGACATCGTAGAAAAATTTCAGATGGAGGTCATCAACAAGGGCACGGATTACGACACCGAGATCTTGACCATCACGGACGTCAACCGCCCCGGCCTCCAGTTCATCGGCTTTTTCGATTATTTTGACCCGAGAAGATTGCAGATCATCGGCAAGAGTGAGGTGACGTTCCTGCGCGGCTACTCGGCCGAGGAGCGGCGCAAGCGCTTCGAGGACCTGTTCTGCTATGAGATCCCGGCGCTGGTCATCTCGCGCAATTTAGATGTTTTCCCCGAGTGCCTTGAGATGGCACAGAAGCACGGCCGCACGCTGCTTCGCACGAAGTACACGTCCGTCGAGTTCACCGCCATGACGATCGATTACCTGAACCACGCGCTCGCGCCCGTCATCACACGCCACGGCGTGCTCGTCGACGTGTACGGCGAGGGCGTGCTGATCCTCGGCGACAGCGGCATCGGCAAGAGTGAGACGGCCATCGAGCTCATCAAGCGCGGCCACCGCCTCGTCGCCGACGACGCGGTCGAGATCACACGCATCGGCTCGACGCTCTCCGGCACGGCGCCTGAGCTCATCCGCAACTACCTTGAGGTGCGCGGCGTTGGCGTCATCGACGTGGAAAAGCTTTTCGGCGTGGGTGCAGTGCAGGATTCGACGCAGATCGACCTTGTCATCCAGTTTGAAAAGTGGGAGGATGACAAATTCTATGACCGTCTGGGTCTCGACGAAAACGACACGACCATCCTTGATGTGCCCGTGCCGCAGATCACCATTCCCGTCAGTGCGGGCCGTAACCTCGCTGCGATCGTGGAGCTGGCAGCGATGAACAACCGCCAGAAGAAGCACGGCTTCAACTCCGCGCGCGAATTCGCCGCGCAGATCGACGGCCACATTGACCGCGTGACCCGCGAAAATGAACTGAAAAACCAGAATCCGTGAACGGAGGAGCATCTATGTCTTGGGAAACCGCACTCGACCGCCAGATCCATGACTATCTGCCCGACCTCAAATGGGCCGCAGATGAGCCAATGGCAAAGCATACGTCGTTCCGCATCGGGGGGCCGGCCAAACGCATGGCCTTTCCGAAAACGCGCGAGCAGCTCGTTGTGCTGATGGGCTTTTTGCAGGACGCAGGCGTCAAGCCGCTGCTGATCGGCAACGGCACGAACCTGCTCGTCGCCGACAAGGGCCTTGACACTGTGGTCATCGACACGTCCGCCGAGCTTTCTCATATTGAGCTGACGGACGAGGGCGAGATCGCGGCGGACGCAGGCGTGTCGCTCGCGAAGCTCGCGCTGTTCGCATGGAAAAACGGCCTGACGGGCCTGGAATTTGCCCACGGCATCCCCGGCACGCTCGGCGGCGGCGTCGTGATGAACGCAGGCGCCTACGGCGGCGAGCTCAAGGATGTTGTCACCGAAGTGACGGCGCTGTATCCCGACGGCGTGAAGGTTTTAACACCTGCGGAGCTGGATTTTTCTTATCGCCACAGCGTGTTTTCCGCGGGCGAGGGCATCGTCCTCGGCGCGAAGGTCAAGCTCGAATCGGGTGATCCGGACGCCATCAAGGCAAAGATGGACGATCTGATGGCGCGGCGCAAGGCAAGCCAGCCGCTCGAGCTGCCGAGCGCGGGCAGCACGTTCAAGCGCCCGACCGGTTACTACGCGGGCCCGCTGATCGAGGGCTGCGGCCTCAAAGGCTGCCGCGTCGGCGGGGCAGAGGTATCAAGCAAGCACGCGGGTTTCGTCGTGAACGTCGGCGGCGCGACCTGCACCGATGTGCTCGCCCTCATCGAAAAGGTACAGAAGACCGTTTACGACGCGCACGGCGTGATGCTGGAGCCGGAGGTCAAGATCATCCGGTAAATAGAAAGAGAGACAACGATGGAAATTCTGATCATATCCGGTCTGTCCGGCGCGGGCAAGTCCAGCGCCGCCACGTATCTGGAGGACATGGGCTACTATACGGTGGACAACGTACCGGCGGACATCATTTTGAAATTTGCCGAATTCTGCGCGCAGAGCGACGGCCGCTATGACCGCGTCGCGCTCGTGAGCGACATCCGCTCGGGCAACGGCAACTTTCAGGGGATTTTAGACGCAATGGAGCGCCTCAAGCAGGGCGGCGATATCTGCCGGCTGCTGTTCGTCACGGCGGACCTTGAGACCATCATCAAGCGCTACAAGGAGACGCGCCGCCGCCATCCGCTGATGTCTGACGGCATGACCATCGAGCAGGCGATGCACCGCGAGCAGGAGCTGCTGCGCCCGCTGCGCGAGCACGCCGACTTTGTCATCGACACGACGCTCATGCCCGCAGCCAAGCTCAGAAATGAGCTCTACGGTCTCTTTGGCGACAAGAGCGCGCGCGGCAAGCTGAGCGTGAACGTCGTCTCATTCGGCTTCAAATACGGCATCCCGCTGGAAGCCGACCTGGTATTCGACGTGCGCTTCCTGCCCAATCCCTTTTACGTGCCGGAGCTCAAGCACAAGACTGGCATGGACAGTGAGGTCTATGACTACGTGTTCTCGTTCCCGCAGACGAAGACGTTTATCGACAAACTCGAGGGAATGCTCTCATTCCTGCTTCCGCTCTACGCAGAGGAAGGGAAGAGCACGCTCGTCATCGCCGTCGGCTGCACGGGCGGGCACCACCGCAGCGTGTCCGTCGCGCGCTGCATCGCGTCCTACCTCACGGCCCTGGGCTATCCAGCGTTTGAAAATCACCGCGACATCACGCGCGGCTGAAGCAAGTTTTTGAAGCGAAAGAAGGTGGCGGCATGTCGTTCGCCTATGACGTAAAAGCGGAGCTCTGCAAGGTTCCGATCAACCGGAGCTGCTGCGCCGTGGCCGAGGGCTGCGGCGTGCTGCTGTACGCCAGCGCATTCACCGCAAACGAGGTGCGCATCGTCACGGAAAATGACGAATTCGCCGCGCGTCTCCCAAAGCTCTTCCAAAAGGCATTTTCCCTGCGCTTTGACGAACTCCCTGACAAGTCGAAGGACGGCGGCAAGCTCGTCTTCCGCATCACGCAGGAGGACAAGCTCGACACGATCTGGCGCGCGCTCGGCTACGATCGCCGGGCGCATTTTGCGCTGCACCTGAACTTTGCGCTGCTTGAAGAAGAGTGCTGTCGGGCATCGTTCCTGCGCGGGGCATTTTTGTCCGGCGGCAGCGTGACCGACCCGCAAAAGCGGTATCACTTAGAGCTTGCGACCTCGCACGTGCAGGCGGGGCGCGAGGTCGAGGCGCTGCTGCGCGACATGGGCTTTGAGCCGAAAAATGTCATGCGGCAGAATAACCTCATTACATATTTTAAGAGCAGCACCCATATCGAAGACCTGCTGACGCTCATCGGCGCGCCGGGGCGCGCGCTTGAGATCATGTCGGCCAAAATCGAAAAGGAAATGCGAAACACCGTGAACCGGCGCGTAAACTGCGACGCGGCCAACCTTGACAAAGCAGTGCTGGCCTCACGTGAACAGGTAGAAGCCTTTACACGCTTGACCGAGTCCGGTGCGATCAACGACCTGCCCGTCAAATTGCAGGAGGTCGCTGTCGCGCGGTTACTTCAGCCAGAGCTGACGCTTTCAGAATTGGCGGCGACATTTGACCCGCCGCTGACGAAGTCGTGTTTGAATCACCGCATCCGAAAGCTCATGGAGATCGCAAAAAAAGAAGAGAACGAATAGGAGGGAGCGCGCCATGTCGTTTGCCCATTTACATGTCCATACCGAATACAGCCTGCTCGACGGCGCGTGCCGTATCCGCGACCTCCCCAAGCTCGTCAAGTCGATGGGGCAGACCGCCTGCGCCATCACCGACCACGGCGTGATGTACGGCGCGATCGATTTTTACCGCGCGTGCAAGGCGGAGGGCGTCAAGCCCATCATCGGCTGTGAGGTGTACGTCGCCCCGCGCACGCGCTTTGACAAGCAGCACGAATTCGACAGCGAGGCCCGCCATCTCGTGCTGCTGTGCGAGAATGAGGAGGGCTATCGGAATCTTTCCTACCTCGTCTCAATGGCGCACGTCGAGGGCTTTTACATCAAGCCGCGCATCGACCTGGATCTTCTGCGCGAGCACTCCAAGGGCCTCATCGCGCTCTCGGCGTGTCTCGCCGGTGAGATCCCGAGAAGGCTCCGCAATGGCGACTACAACGGTGCCAAGGAATATGCCTTAACACTATCTGATATCTTTGGAGAAGATCACTTTTACCTTGAATTGCAAGATCACGGTATCCGCGATCAGGCCGTCGTCAACAAGGGCATCCTGCGCCTGCACGAGGAGACGGGTCTCCCGCTCGTCGTGACAAATGACGCGCACTATCTTCGAAAAGAAGATGCCTACGCGCACGATGTGCTGCTCTGCATCCAGACGGGCAAGACCGTGGACGACGAAAACCGCATGCGCTATGAGCCGCAGCGCTTCTATCTTCGTTCGACCGAGGAGATGGCGGCGCTGTTTCCCGACTATCCCGAGGCGATCGAGAACACCGGCAAGATCGCCGAGCGCTGCAATCTGGAATTCACGTTCGGCAAGTACCATCTGCCGGAATTCAAGGTGCCGGAGGGCTACACCTCGCTCACATACTTCAAAAAGCTCTGCGCCGACGGCTTCGCCCAGCGCTATGGCGAAGGGACGGACAAGCAGCGCGCGCAGCTTGAATACGAGCAGAACATGATCGAGCGCATGGGCTTTGTCGACTACTTTTTGATCGTCTCCGACTTTGTGCGCTACGCCAAGAGCGTCGGTATCCCCGTCGGCCCGGGGCGCGGCAGCGCCGCCGGCAGCATTGTTTCCTACTGCCTTTCCATCACAGACATCGAGCCGATGAAATACGGCCTGTTTTTCGAGCGCTTCTTGAACCCCGAGCGCGTGTCGATGCCCGATATCGACATGGACTTCGGCGATACGCGCCGCGGCGAGGTCGTGGACTACGTCCGCCGCAAATATGGCGACGATCACGTCGCCCAGATCGTCACGTTCGGCACGATGGCCGCGCGCGGCGTTATCCGCGACGTGGGCCGCGCACTCAATATGAGCTATGCCGACTGCGACGTCATCGCCAAGCTCGTCCCCGCAGGGCCGCACGTCACGCTCGACGACGCGCTGCGCATCTCGCGCGAGCTGCGCGAAAAGTACGAGGGCGACGAGCAGGTGAAAAAGCTCATCGACACGGCACGCGCCCTTGAAGGCATGCCGCGCCATGCCTCGACGCACGCCGCCGGCGTGGTCATCACGAAGCGGCCTGTCGTCGACTATGTCCCGCTCGCGCGCAACGACGACACGATCGTCTGCCAGTACGTGATGACGACGCTCGAAGAGCTGGGCCTTCTCAAAATGGACTTCCTTGGCCTGCGCAACCTCACGATTCTAGATGACGCAGTCAAGACGATCCGCGAAAAGGATAAAAACTTTACACTTGCTGGTATTCCTGAAAATGACGCTGCTACCTACGAGATGCTGGCGGCGGGACGCACCTCCGGTGTCTTTCAGCTCGAATCGAGCGGCATGACGGGCGTTTGCGTCAGCTTGAAGCCGCAGAACATCGAAGACATCACGGCTTTGATCGCGCTCTACCGTCCGGGGCCGATGGAGTCCATTCCGAAATTCATTGCCTGCAAACACGACCCGAAAAAGGTCACATACCTCATTCCGCAGCTTGAGCCGATCCTGTCGATCACCTATGGCTGCATCGTGTATCAGGAGCAGGTCATCCAGATCTTCCAGCAGCTCGCGGGCTACTCGCTCGGCCAGGCAGACATGCTGCGCCGCGCGATGAGCAAGAAGAAGGTCAAGGACATCGAGCGCGAGCGCGAGGCGTTTCTGCACGGCGATCCCGCGCGCAATATCTCCGGCTGCGTGGCAAACGGCATCGACGAGAAGGCCGCGCAGGAAATTTACGAGGAAATTTACGCCTTCGCGAACTACGCGTTCAACAAGGCGCACGCCGCGGCCTATGCGGTCGTCGCATATCAGACGGCATACTTCAAGTGCCACTATCCGAAAGAGTATATGGCGGCGCTTCTGTCCAGCGTGCTCGACTCGTCCGACAAGGTTGGCGAATACTTCAATGAGTGCCGCGAGTGCGGCATCAAGCTCCTGCCGCCGGACGTCAATCACTCCGCCGACCGCTTCACGGTCGAACCTGAAGGCATTCGCTTCGGTCTCGTCGCCATCAAGAATATTGGCCGCGGGCTGATCCTGCGCATGATGCAGGAGCGCGAGCTCAATGGCCCGTTCATCGACTTTCAGGATTTCTGCCGCCGCATGGACGGCATGGAGATCAATAAGCGTGCGGTCGAGAACCTGATCCGCGCAGGCGCGTTCGATTCGACGGGCGCGAAGCGCTCGCAGCTCATCGCTGTCTACGAAAAGGTGATGTACGGCATCGCCGAGGGCAACCGCACGAACGTGGAGGGGCAGATCGACTTTTTCGGCATGGGCGCGGAGACCGCGCAGCAGGCCGCGCTCGTCCTGCCCGACATTCCCGAGTTCACGCCGCAGGAGCTCATGGCGATGGAAAAGGCCACGACAGGGCTTTACCTCACCGGCCATCCGATGGACGCCTACCGCTCGCTCGTCCGCTCGTCCGGTGCGGCCGCCATCGGCCGCGTGATGGAGGACTTTGCGCAGGAGGCAGGGCCGACGACATTCTCCGACGGGCAAAAAATTTCACTCGCCGGTGTTGTGACCGCGAGCAAGACGAAGATGACGAAGAAAAATACCCTCATGGCTTACGTGACGCTCGAAGACGGCACGGGAGCCATCGAAATGCTCTGCTTCACGCGCGCGCTCGAGCAGTACGGAAGCTACTTACAGGAGGGACAGGTCATTTATGTCACGGGCACGCTGTCCGTGCGCGATGAAAAGGCACCGCAGCTCATGTGTGACTTTGCCCGTCCACTGAACGCCAATTTTTCGACGGGAACGGTTGCGCATGCGCAGGCGCAGCAGCAGCAACGGACGGGGCAGACGCTCTATCTGCGCCTGCCGTCGGTTGACGGGCCGGAGATGGCGATCCTCCGCAAAATCCTCTATATGTTCGAGGGAAAAGAGAACAACGTCCGCATCCGCGTGCTTGATACCGGCAAGCTCATCGGCACGACCTGCGACCTGCACACCTCGCTTGTGTGCGACTTGGAAGAGCGCTTCGGCAAGGAAAACGTTGTGGTAAAGTGATAATCTGCCCATCGCAACGCGAAGTTGCGCGATAGTTGGTGGAGGAAACCGCTGCTTTTCGCTATGATGAGCGCATCAAACGAAAAGGAGAACAACTATGCAACTCACTCTAATCTTATTCCCAATCGCGCTTGCGATCTACGGCGCGATCATCTACCTCTTCGTGCTGCTCGTCAAGGCACTGCGAAAGTACATCAAGTCCAAAGACGTGCGCGAGGAGAAGAAGGCCGTCTGCCGCTCGCTCGGCGAAGCGCTCAAGGCGCACCGGACGGAAAAACAGATGACGCAGGAATTCGTTGCCGAGACGCTCAGCGTCAGCCGTCAGGCGGTCAGCAAATGGGAGAACGGCACGTCCGACCCCAGCACGTCGAATCTCTGCGCGCTCGCAAAGCTCTACGGCATACCGGTCGAAGAACTGCTGCATGAGACGCAGGATGAGAAAAGCGAAGATTGAAGCAAAAAAGAGACAGCCGAACGGCTGTCTCTTTTCATTATGTACGTTATTTTCCCTCGTCGGGTTCGGAGAAGAGCGTGTTCAAAACACCGGTGTAGAGCTGCTCGGGATTTTTCTGGAAGCGCTCGGCGAGATCCTTGGCCATGACCTCCTTGGGAACCATGAGTTCCATCTTCAAGATGGGCTGGCTCTCGTCGTCGTTGAACGCGAGCGTGACCGTGTAGGTCCCGTTGCGGCGCGGTGCGATGTCCGACTGGATCTGCGCGCGGCGCTTGAGCTTCTGGTTGAAGATTGTGATGTTCTTGTCGGCGCGCAGGCGCACAGAGTAGGGAAGGCTCGACTCGCAGATCGCGCCGTTGTGCAGGCCCTTTTCCGTGATGGCGTAGAGCCCGTCGTCCGAGAGCGTCAAATGCTGCGACTCGACCAAATTGCTCAGGCATTCGGAAAAGTCAAAAAAGTCGATGCCGTCGTCGCACATCGTCAGCTCCTGCATGGCCTCGAACGGGACCGGCTCGATGAGCCGGGCAGCAACATACAGAATGAGAAATTTGATCTCCAGTTTGTCCTGGATAAAACCGACGCGCCCCATAGCGCACCTCCTCGGGTGAATTTACAGCGATCATAACACAAAATGACTGCCAATACCACAAAAAGTTGTCGGTATCGGTCGGCCAAAAACTATATTTAGTATAGCACACCTTTTTTCGCTTGTATAGGTCTTTTTCAAAAACACTAAAAACGCGGCACACCCATTTTCGCGCGCGGCATAGACTGGGGTGAAAGAAAGGCGCGGTCGCGCCCGACTTTCCAGTACTTAAAATAGGAGGTATTCTTGCTTTATGGCTGATAAAGTAGCAGCAGGCCCCGTCGGCGGCGCGAACGGCGCGCGCGAGGCGGTCTGTATTCATACGAAAAAGATCTATTCATCCTGCCGCGACAAGGATTGCATTGAGGATTTGCGCTTTTACCCCACGGCCACGGCGCAGAGCGTTTTGAGCACGGCGCAGGGGCTACGCGGCGGCAGCGCCGAGCTCATCTACACGTTTGTCGACGTCGAGCCCGTGAACTTCAACCGCGGGTACTACACCGTCGACATGCACTTTTTCTACCGCATCACCTTGCAGGCGCTCAACGGCAGCACGCGCTACACGGAGATTGAGGGTCTTGCGACCTTTGATAAGCGCGTCGTGCTCTTTGGCAGCGAGAGCGGCGCGAAGATCTACTCTTCCATCCCCGAGGCAAACGCTATCGACGCGCCGCTGAACCTGACGGCAAATCTCCCGACCGCGGTGGTCGAGGTCGTCGACCCGATGCTGCTGTGCGCGCACTTTGCCGACAACTGCAACTGCCGCTGCGGCTGTGACCGCGGTACGCTCGGCGGCGTGCCCGCGGGCATTCTGGCAGCATTCGACGAGCCAATCATCTTCGACGAGTCCGCGATTCGCCGCGTGTGCATCTCGCTCGGCCAGTTTTCGACCGTGCGCTTAGAGCGCGACACGCAGCTTCTCATCCCCGTGTACGACTACTGCATTCCGTCCAACGAGTGCACGCTTGCCGGCGGCGACTGCAGCTGCGAGGACCCGTGCAAGGTCTTCGATGCGGTGGAGTTCCCGATGGACGATTTCTTCCCGCCCGCGGCAATGCCCAACGGCGGCTGCGGCTGCGCGTGCCCCTGCGGTAACCAGTAAAAAATCAAGCGCGAAAAAACGGGGAATTTCCCCGTTTTTTCTTTTGCCCGAAACGGGACAAACCGGCATAAGCGTGTCCACCGCCTCATAGATTGGACTAACACCAAAGAAGGGAAGTGGGAACGGTGGAACGTCTGGAACGGATCTATCGCTACGAACAATCGTGCGAGTTTTTACCGCACCGGCTCAAAAGTCTCGCCCTGTCGCTGCCGGACAAGCAGAAAGAGCGCGTCGAAGAGCTGCGCCTTCGCGTGATGCACCCGCTGACGGTGCTGACACTGGAGGGCGAGCTGAACGCCGCGCCGGACGGGCGTGCGTCGCTCGTGACGGCGGAAGACCTCGAACAGATGCTCGGCGCGGTGACGGAGTATTCGCGCTATGCCTGCATCGAAACACTGCGGCAGGGCTTTTTGCCGCTGCGGGGCGGGTTCCGCCTCGGCGTGTGCGGCAGCGCCGTCGTGCGCGACGGCGAGGTGAGCAATCTGAAGGACATTTCGTCGCTCTCGCTGCGCATCGTGTGCGAGCACATCGGGCTCGGGAGCGACATTGCGCCGCAGCTCTTCAGCGCTGACGGGCGGTTTTTGAGCACGCTCATTCTCTCGCCGCCCGGCGGCGGGAAAACGACGCTGCTGCGTGACCTCATCCGCGTGCTGTCGCTCGGGGATGCCGAACACCGCGCGCTGCGCGTGGCGGTCATCGACGAGCGCTGCGAGCTCGCCGTGTGCTGCAAGGGGCGAGCGCAGATGGAGCTCGGCAACCACACGGACGTGCTCTCGCTCTGCCCAAAGGCCGTCGGCATCCCGATGGTACTGCGCGGCATGAACCCGCAGGTCATCGCGGTCGATGAGATCACGGCGGAGGAGGATATCCGCGCAATGTGCCTGGCCGCGAACTGCGGCGTCGGGCTGCTCGCGAGCATCCACGCCGCGAGCGTTGACGAGCTGCACCAGAAGCCGCTCTGGCGGGAGCTTCTGCGCGCGAGGGTGTTTCGCCGCTGCATCGTCATCCGCTCGAACGGCGGTGCACGTTCTTACGAAGTGGGTGACCTGCCATGCTCCAACTGACGGGCAGCGCGCTGATCCTCGCTGCGGCGCTGTGGCTGCAAAGGAGTTTCCATTTACGTACTTTACTGCGGCAAAGGACGCTTCGCGCGCTTTCCGGTGCGTTTCTCGCACTCGAGAGCGCCGTCCGATTGACGCTGACGCCGCTGCCCGCGCTGCTGCGTCACTTGAGCTGCGAACCGGAAGCCGCGGGCTTCTTTGAAGGTGTGACCGCCAATCTTGCGCGCGGCAAACCGCTTGCCTCTGCATGGGAGCACGCCGCAAAGACTCTGCCCATCGCCGCGCGGGAGCGGGAGACAGTATCGGCGCTGGGACACGCGCTCGGCGGGGATGAGGAAAGCGTCTGCGCCGCGCTGACGCTCGCGGCAAGCGAGCTCTCGCGCCTTGAAGAGAAGCTGCGGCAAAGGGAGCGCGAAACGGGCCGCATCACGGCGGCGCTGTGCCTCGGCGGCGGGGCAATGCTCTGTATTCTGCTGCTATAACGTTATTGAAAAGGATAAACGCTTTACATAAGGAAGACGTCTATGGATATTGACCTCGTGTTCAAGATCGCAGCGGTGGGCATCGTCGTCGCCGTGCTCAACCAGCTGCTCGTGCGCTCGGACCGTCCGGATCAGGCAATGCTCGTGAGCTTGGCCGGTCTCATCACGACGATGATGCTGCTCGTGCGGGAGATCAGCTCGCTGTTCGATCTCATCAAGAGCCTGTTTGGGTTTTAGGATGGAGCTGCTCATCAAGCTTGCGGCGCTGAGCCTGTGCGTGAGCGCCGTGACGGCGCTTCTCAAGAAGAGCGACGAAGCGCTCTCACTTCTGCTGCTGCTCGCGGCGGTGCTCGTCGGCTGCGCGATGCTGCTGCCCGCGCTCTCCGAGCTATTCGACTTCTGCGAGCGGGCGCTATCGCTCACGGATCTGCCGCTCACGCTGTTCGTACCGGTCGTCAAAGTCACGGCCATCGCGCTCGTGGCGCGCTTTTCCTGCGCGCTGTGCGCGGACGCGGGGCAGAGCGCGCTGTCGAGCCTGCTCGCCGCGGCGGGGACGCTGTGCGCGCTTGTCTGCGCGCTGCCGCTGATGGAAGCCCTGCTCGAGATGGTGGAGGGATTTCTATGAAAAGGCTGCCCTGCTTTCTTTTTGCTGCGCTGCTGCTCTGCGTGAGCGCCTCGGCGCTCGAACTGCCGTCAGAACTCGACGGCACCGTGCCGCGCGAGCTCATCGACAGCGCCGAGGCGGGGGATGATCTGCTCCTGCGCGGCGGACAGTACCTTTTTTCGCACTTTCGCGCGGCATTGCAGGATGCGGTGGCAAATTCCCTGCGCGGCGCGATGGCGCTGATGCTGCTCTCGCTCCTGTGCGGCCTCATCGAGGGCACGGCGGAGAGTGCGGGGGAGACGCCCGCGCGGTACGCGGGCTATCTCGGCGTGCTGGGTGCGGCGGCGCTTTCGGCAGGGGACTTAAGCGCGCTCATCGGCCTTGGCGTCGAGACGATGGACGAGCTTTCGGTGATGGCAAAGCTCCTGCTGCCGACGATCGCCGCAGCGATGGCGGGCGGGGGCTGTGTGGGCTCGGCAAGCGTCTGGCAGGTCGGCGCACTGATGCTGAGCGACGTCTTTCTTTCGCTGATGCGCGATGTGCTCGTGCCGGTGCTCTACTGCATGATCGGCACGGCGGCCGCGGGAGCGCTTTTGGAGCAGAGCCGCTTATCGCTGCTCTCCAAGGGCATCGGCAAGCTGCTCTCGTGGGGCTTGAGCGCGATTCTGATCGTATTTACCGCATTTTTGTCGGTCTCGAACCTGCTGGCCGGTTCTGCCGACCGGCTCGCGGTCAAGGTGGGTAAAACCGTCATCTCCGGCGCGGTGCCCGTCGTCGGCGGAATACTGTCTGACGCGACGGAGGCCGTCGTCGCCACCGCGCTCACGCTGCGCGGGACGCTCGGTGTGCTGGGCGTATTTTCGGTGCTGGCGCTGTGCCTTGTGCCGCTGCTGCGCATGGCGGTGCAGTATCTTTTTTATCAGCTCGCGGCGTTTTTCAGCGGCATGGTGGGGTCACAATCACTCAGCAAGTTTTTAGAGCAGCTCTCCTCCGCGTTTTCACTGATGCTGGCGATGACGGCGGGCGGGGCGTTTTTGCTGCTCGTATCGCTTTTGATCGCAATGATGATGGTGGTGACGGTATGACGTTTCTTCGCTCGTGGCTTTTAAGCGTGACAGCCTGCGCGGTACTCGTGAGCATCGTCCAGCAGCTCACGGACGGCGGCGCGATGAAAAAGATCGTGCGTTTTGTCGGCGGGATGGTGCTAATGCTTGCGATGCTGCGCCCGCTGCTCTCACTCACGTTTGACCTGCCGGAGCTCGACGGCGGTCATTACCGCGAGGCGGTCGAAGCGCTGAAAGAAACGCTGCGCGCCGAGCAGGACAGCACGCTCAGCGATAGCATAGCCGCGCGGATGCAGGCATATATTGAGGACAAAGCCAGCTCCCTGGGTCTGAGCGTGCGTGCCGAGGTGCAGACCGCTTTGCAAGGCGGCGTACCGCTGCCGGATGCCGTCACGCTGTATGGCACAAAAAGCGCGGCGCTCAGCGCGTACATCGTACAGGAGCTTGGCATTGCAGAGGAGAATCAGCTATGGATCGAACCGAAGTGAACGCATCGCCCGTGCAGAAGGCGCTGCAAGGCATCAAGAAGTACAAATACGTCCTCCTGACGGCGCTGCTCGGCGTGCTGCTGTTGCTGCTGCCGCAGAACGAGAAAGCGGCAGACACGGGTTCCGCAACGCCGTCCGCCGCGGAAAATTTCGACCGCGAGGCGCTGCAAAACGAGATGGAAACGATCCTATCGTCTCTCGACGGCGTCGGGAAGCTCTCGCTTATGCTGACGGTCGAGGGCGGCGGCGCTTACGAGCTGGCGCAGGATGAGAACGCGTCGCTCAAAGCCCGAGGGGATGAGGTCGACGAGCAGACGCGAAAGACGGAGACCGTTGTGCTCGGCAATGGCACGAGCGCCGAGGTCGTCGTGACCCACAGCCGCTATCCGCGCTTTGTCGGCGCGCTCATCGTGTGCGAGGGCGGAGACCGCGCGGATGTCCAGCTCAGGGTGACGCAGGCCGTCAGCGCGCTGACGGGGCTTTCGTCCGAGCGCATCTCCGTTGTTAAGGGAACGCCATGAAACTACAATATTTTTATTATGCAAAACGCAGGGAGGAAACAGCTATGAAGCAATTATGGAAGCGGAACGCAGTGGTCGGCACGATCCTGGTCTTTGTCTGTGCGGCGATCTTTCTGAATGGAAAGTACGCCGAAAAGGTCGACAAGCCCACAAAGGTCTTGGGTCAGTCCGAGCTTGTGAGCACGGACGGCGACGCCGCCGAGGTCTCGGCAAACGCGGAGGGGAAGGACTACTTTGCCTCAGCCCGCCTGACGCGCCAGCAGGCGCGCGACAGCGCGCTGTCGCTTTTGAAAGAGGCGAGCGAAAACCAGGACGTGGACGCCGAGACCGCAAGCGAGGCGGCGAAAAGCATCGAAACGCTCGCTTCCTATACGCTCAGCGAGGCGCAAATCGAAAACATGGTCACGGCCAAGGGCTATGAGGACTGCGTCGTCTTCATGTCCGAAGACGGCGTGAGCGTGGTCGTCTCGACGGGAGAAGAGGGGCTCCAGACCGAGGACATCGCCCGCATCACGGACATCGTCAAGCAGGAGACGGGGCTCAGCGCCGAGAGCATCAAGATCATGGAAGTAAATTAGCTGTTGTAATTTTGGGAAAAAGATGATAAAATACTCTCGATATGAGCATTCACAAACAAGGAGAGGATATCTGAATGGCTGAGAATCGAGAGTATCTGACCCGCGCCGAGGAAAACGGCAGCATCAACATCGCAGAAGACGTGGTCGCCGCGATCGCCGCCGACGCTATCGGCGAGATCGAAGGCGTTGGCTCCATGTGCCAGAATATGACCGAACAGATCACCGAGCAGTTCACGGGCAAAAAGGGCCTGCGCGGCGTGCGCGCCGAGGTCAAGGACGGCGAGATCATCGTCGACGTCTACCTGATGGTGCGCTATGGCTACGCCATCCCCGAGACCGCGCGCAAGGTGCAGGACAGCGTGTCCGCCGCCGTGAGCGGCATGACGGGCTACAATGTCCACGCGGTCAATGTCCACGTCGGCGGGATCAGCTTCAACTAAAGAAAGATAAGATCAACAGATAAAGGAACAGACGAGAATGATTCGCAATACAGCGCGAGAGATCGCAGTGCATCTTGCATATGAACTGAGCTTTACGGATAAGACGGTGAAAGAGCTTCTCGACGAGCGGCTGACGAAGGAATACTTCGACACGCTCAAGGACGAGGACGACATCTACGAAAAGGCCCCCGGCGCCGCGCAGGCGGAATACATCCGCTCTATTGTTTCCGGTGTTGCCGAGCACGCGCCGGAGCTGGACGGCTACATCGCCAAGTACGCCAAGGGCTGGAGCTTCGACCGCATCCCGCTCGTTGCCTCGGCGATCATGCGCGTTGCGATGTACGAATCGCTCTACCGCAGCGACATTCCGACGCGCGTGGCCGTCAACGAGGCCGTGGAGATCGCCAAGAAATACGAAACACCCGAGACGGTGAAGTTCATCAACGGCATCCTCGGCAGCTTCGTGCGCGGCGAGATCAGCGCGGAATAAAAAATGCTCTTAAAAGCAGAGTACCGACAGGCGCTCTGCTTTTCTTCCGTTTTTCATTTTGTTTTGAGAGAGGGGTGACGCGGCGTGGCGCAAGAGCAGATGATCTTCAGCGTATCGGAAGCCAACAATTTCATCAAGGCGCTGCTCGACGCCGTGCCGCAGCTCCAGACCATTTTCGTGCGCGGCGAGATCTCGAACTACAAGCTCTATCCCTCCGGGCACCATTACTTCACGCTCAAGGACGAGAGGAGCGCGCTCAAATGCGTGATGTTCCGCGGCATGGCGGGGAAGCTCCGCTTCCGCCCGGAAAACGGCATGAAGGTCATCGCCTTTGGCCGCATCGGCGTGTTCCCGCGCGACGGCGCGTACCAGCTCTACTGTTCAGAGCTCAGCGTCGAGGGCGTGGGTGACCTGCACGTCGCTTTCGAGCAGCTCAAGGAAAAGCTCTTCAAGGAGGGGCTTTTTGCCCCAGAACATAAAAAGCCCTTGCCGAAATATCCAAAGCGTATCGCCATCATCACCTCGTCCGCAGGCGCGGCAGTGCACGATATGCTGCGCATCCTGAACGCGCGCTGGCCGATGAGCGAAGTCGTGCTCCTGCCTGTGCGCGTGCAGGGAGCAGAGGCGCCGCCGGAGATCGCAGGCGCGCTGCGCTACGCGAATAAATGGCAGGTCGCCGACCTCATCATCACAGGCCGCGGCGGCGGGTCGATCGAAGATCTGTGGGCGTTCAACGATGAGCGCGTGGCGCGCGCGATTTATGCCTCCGACATTCCGGTCATCTCCGCCGTCGGGCATGAGCCCGACGTGACAATCGCCGATTTTGTTGCCGATGCACGGGCGTCGACACCGTCGAACGCGGCGGAGATCGCCGTGCCGGACCAGCGCGAAATTTACCGCCGGCTCGACGCGCTGCAAACGCGCATGGTGCAGAGCGAGCAAAAGCGCGTGAAAGCCCTGCGCGAGCAGTTTGAAAAGACGTCCCGCAGCCGTGTGCTGCAAGACCCCATGGCATTTATCGACGACAAGCGGATGCTGCTCGACTACACGCAGAAAAACCTTGCCGCACTCGCGCAGCAGCAGATGGCGCAGCGCACACAGCAGTTTACAGCGCTTGCGGCCAAGCTCGACGCGCTGAGTCCGCTCAAGGTCCTCGGCCGCGGCTACGCCGTGGCGCGAAATGAACAGGGACAAATTCTGCGTGCGGCGCAGGAGGCCGCAGCCGGCGAAAAAATCGAGGTACTGCTCGGGCAGGGAAGTCTCAACTGCACGGTGAACGCGTGCAATATGGGAGGAAATGACGATGGCAAAAACGTTTGAAGACAATATCGCGCGTCTCGAAGAGATCGTGACGGCGCTTGAAAAAGGCGACGCAAAGCTCGCCGATTCCCTCAAGCTCTTTGAAGAGGGGACGAAGCTCGTGCACGACTGCGGCGCGATGCTCGACAAGGCCGAGCAGAAGGTCGCAAAGCTCTCTAAGGGCGCGGACGGCGCGCCGGTCGAGAGCCCATTCATTTCGGAGGAGTAATCCATGGACGAAAAGCTGTTTTCCGCCCGCATGGCGGAGTATAAGTCGGCGGTGGACAAGTATCTTGACGCCTGCCTTGAGGAAACGCAGTGCGCAAGCTATCACAAGCTGACCGATTCGATGCACTACAGTCTGACCGCGGGCGGCAAGCGTCTGCGCGCGATCTTAGTGCTCGAATTCTGCCGCATCTGCGGGGGAGACGTCGAAAAGGCGCTGCCCGTGGCCTGCGGCGTTGAGATGCTGCACACGTATTCGCTCATCCACGACGATCTGCCCGTGATGGACAACGACGATCTGCGCCGCGGTAAGCCGTCGAACCACAAGGTCTTCGGCGAATGCACGGCGACGCTCGCGGGCGACGCGCTGCAGGCGCTGGCATTTGAAACGGTCCTGAAGGCCGACCTCCCCGCGCTGCGCGTGCTCAAATGCGCGCAGGTCCTGGCAAATGCCGCGGGACATGAGGGCATCTGCGGCGGCCAGCAGCTCGACCTTGAGTGGGAGGGTAAGATTCTGAGCGCGCCGGAGCTCGAAGAAATTTATCTGCGCAAGACGAGCGCGCTTATCCGCGCGGCGTGCCTGATGGGCGTGGCCGCGGCGGGCGGCACGAAGGAGCAGGAGGGGGCCGCGGCTAGCTACGCCGACAACTTCGGCTTCGCGTTCCAGCTGCGCGACGACATGCTCGATGTCATCGGCGATGAAAAGACGTTCGGCAAGCCCATCGGCTCGGACAGGGAAGAGGGGAAGACGACGTTTGTCGACATTTTAGGTCTCAACGGCTGCCAGCGCGTCATCGAGGCACACAGCGAGAGCGCGGTCGAAGCGCTGGGCGACATGGAGGACACGGATTTTCTCATTCATCTTGTCCGTGTGCTCGAAAAACGGGAGCAATAAATAAAAAATCCCGCAGAAAACGCCGAAAAAGTGGAAAATCATACAAAAGTGCGCATTTGGTGTTGACAAGCGGAATCGTCGGTGCTACGATACGCACATTGAAACGGAACCCACCCTGTGGGGAATGCTCGAAGGAAAGGATCCATTGGCATGAAGACTTCGTACTCTGCCAACTGCATGATGATGCCGATGATGCGCATGTTCAGCATGTGCATGCTTTGTCATGGAGAAAATGGTCATTTCCTTTCAGAAACTGTCTGAGAAAAACAGCGAAGCGGCAGCGGAAGGTCAATGACCTCCCGCTGTTTTTTACTGCTCGAACAGCATACACTCCCCGCGGTCTGTCCGTTCCAAAAAGAAGCTATTATAAAATAAGTAAGGAGAACAAAACGATGAAAAAGCATTCTATTAAGCTGACCGCACTTGTCCTTGCACTGGTCCTCACTGCCGCTCTGGCCCTGACCGGCTGCGGCTCCAAGAGCGATGACTCCGACGGTGCCACCACCATCCAGATCGCCGTCCCCAACGACACGACCAACGAAGCCCGCGCGCTGCTGCTGCTCCAGGACAACGGCATCATCAAGCTCGCTGACGGCGCTGGCATCACCGCCACCAAGAACGACATTGTCGAGAATCCGTACAACGTCGAGATCGTCGAGACCGAGGCCGCGCAGATCCCCAACATCCTGCAGGATGTTGACTACGCCGTCATCAACTCCAACTACGCCATCAACGCGGGCCTGAACCCCGTGGCCGACTCCCTCGTGATCGAAGGTTCCTCCTCCGCTTACGCCAACATCCTGGCCGTGAAGGAAGGCAACGAGTCCTCTCCCAAGGTCCTTGCCCTGATCGCCGCTCTGGAGAGCCAGCAGGTCGTCGACTACATCAACGAGAAGTATGACGGCTCCGTTGTCAGCACCGTGGATACCCCGACCGACGGCTTTGACGCCACTGTCGACTACGACGCTCTCGCTGGCGAGACCATCTCCATCGCCGCTTCTCCGACCCCGCACGCTGAGATCCTCGAGATCGTGAAGAGCATCCTCGCCGAGAAGAACATCACCCTCGACATCCAGGTCTACAATGACTATGTCGTGCCCAACACCGTTGTCGAAGACGGCACTGTCGACGCCAACTACTTCCAGCACGAGCCCTATCTCGACGATTTCAACGCCGAGAACAACACCCACATCGTCTCCGTTGCCGCCATCCACGTCGAGCCCATGGGCCTGTACGGCGGCAAGCAGACCACGCTCGATGCGCTGAGCGCCAAGTAAGAAAGAAAGGAGGGAGCGTTCTTGATCGAACTGAAGCATCTAAGCAAAACCTTTGAAACAGCCGGCGGACGGGTAGACGCGCTCAAGGATGTCTCCCTGACCATTCCGGACGGCGACGTCTACGGCATCATCGGCATGAGCGGTGCCGGCAAATCCACGCTCGTGCGCTGTATCAATATGCTCGAGCGCCCGACGGAGGGCGAGGTCATCGTGAACGGACAGCGTCTGGACACGATGACCCCCGCGCAGCTCCGCGCGGCGCGGCGCGAGATCACGATGATCTTCCAGCGCTTCAACCTGCTGATGCAGCGAAACTGTCTCGCTAACGTCTGCTTTCCGATGGAACTTTCCGGACTGCGGGGAGAGAAGAAGTGGCGCGAACAGCGGGCGCTGGAGCTCCTCGACATCGTGGGGCTCAAGGATAAGGCCAAGGCCTATCCCGCGCAGCTCTCCGGCGGACAGCAGCAGCGCGTTGCCATCGCCCGCGCGCTCGCCACGAACCCCAAGGTTCTGCTCTGCGACGAGGCCACGAGCGCGCTCGACCCCAAGACGACGCGCCAGATCCTCGAGCTGATCGGCGACATCAACAAAAAGCTTGGCATCACCGTCGTCATCATCACACACCAGATGAGCGTGGTGAAGGAGGTCTGCAATCACGTTGCGATCCTCGACGACGGCGAAGTCGTGGAAGAGGGCCTTGTTTCTACCGTCTTTTCCGCGCCCAAGTCCGCGGCGGCGCGCCACCTCGTGTTCCCGCGCGGCGCGGACATCGACGTGTCCGACCCCCAGCAGCAGCGCCGCATCCGCCTCATCTTCCGCAGCGCAAAGACGACGTCCATTCCGCTCGTCGCACAGCTTGCGACCGAAGAGGGCATCAGCGCGACGGTCATTTCGGCCAACACGCAGAAGCTCTCCGAAGAGGTGTACGGCAGCATGCTGCTCGGCGTGCCAAATGCGCAGTTTGAGCAGGCCATGGACTTTTTAAGAGGCATTGAAAATCTTCAGGTAGAGGAGGCGAGCGTCGATGTACAGTAATCTCTTTTCCCCGGATTCCATCGCGGAGCTCACCGTCGCCATGCAGACGCAGTTCCCCAAGGCGATTTGGGAGACGTTTTATGTGACGCTGCTGTCAACGGCGCTGGCCGTCGTCATCGGCCTTCCGCTGGGCGTGCTGCTCGTAGCGGGGGAGAAGGGCGGCGTTCTGCCGCTTCCCAAGGCCTTGATGAGCATTCTGAACGTCATCATCAACCTGCTGCGCTCGATCCCGTTCCTCATCTTAATGATCATGGTCTTCCCACTCTCGCGCCTCATCATCGGCACGACCGTCGGCACCACTGCGACCATCGTTCCGCTGGTCGTGGCGGCGTTCCCGTTCGTCGCGCGCCTTGTTGAAAGCAGCCTGCGCGAGGTCGACCCAAACATCATTGAGGCCGCGCAGAGCATGGGCGCAACGCCCATGCAGATCATCTGCAAGGTGATGATCCCCGAGAGCGTTCCCTCGCTGCTCCAGAACTTCACCATCGCACTGACGACCATCCTCGGCTACTCGGCGATGAGCGGCATCATCGGCGGCGGCGGCCTCGGCAAAATCGCCATCGACTACGGCTACTATCGCTACAAGTACCTTGTGATGTTTGCGGCGGTCGTGCTGCTTATCATTCTGGTGCAGATCTTCCAGTCCTTGGGCACACATCTTGCGACCAAGAGCGACAAGCGCCTCAAGAAATAACCGGATATCCTATCCTGCAAAGCGTCCCAACCATGCGGTTGGGACGCTTTTTGTCATTTTTCGCAATTTGACAGAGAAAAATGTGTCAATTTTTGAAAGCAAAATGCAGCAAAAATTGCAAAATCCCTTGTCATGTGGGAAAAGGGCTGTTATAATAGGAATTGAATGCAATGCAAGTCTTCGCGATTTGCATATTTTTTACGGAGAAATTGCGTGAACAGTTTTCAGGAATTGCTCCAGTCCATCGACTGGGGCTCGCTGACCGACGCGCTTTTGCGCGTGCTCGGCGTCTTTTTATGCTTGACGGTGCACGAGACCTGTCACGGCCTTGCAGCCTATGCCCTCGGTGATCCGACGGCCAAGCGCGAGCACCGCTTGAGCTTAAACCCGCTGCACCATATCGACTGGTTCGGCTTGGCTGCCATGCTGCTCGTCGGCTTCGGCTGGGCAAAGCCCGTGCCGGTCGACATGCGGTATTTCAAAAAGCCGAAGCAGGGTATGGCCATCACAGCGCTGGCGGGGCCGGTGTCGAATCTGCTGCTGGCGATGCTGCTCTTGCTCGGCGCGCGCATCACGATCGCGCACTATGTCGATACCGCGTTTTGCAGCGGCCTTTTGAATTTCCTTGCGATGACGGCGTACATGAGCGTCGGTCTGGGGCTTTTCAACCTCATCCCGATCTCGCCGCTCGACGGGTCGAAGGTGCTCTTCGCCTTTCTGCCCGACCGCGCGTACATGACGCTGATGCGGTATGAAAAATACGGCATGCTTGTTCTTTTTGTGCTCGTCTGGCTCGGCGTGGGAGACAATATCCTCAGTGAGGGCATCTACCGCATGTACGAGCTTCTGGTCAACTGGATCGTATATTGATAAAGTGAGAGGAATGTCATGGCCAATCCCGTTTTCAAGCTGGAGGGCGTGGTGCACGAGCGCAGCGCGGAGACGCTGCAGGACTTTGAAGGGCCGCTCGACCTCATTCTCTTCCTGCTGTCGAAAAATAAAATAGAGATCCAGGACATTCCCATCGCGCTGATCCTGGACCAGTACCTTGCGTATCTCAAGCAGCGAAAGCAGCTCGATCTCGAGGTCGCGAGCGAATTCATCACGATGGCGGCGCATCTGATGTACATCAAAACGCGCATGCTGCTCTCGCTCGAAGACGAGCAGGCGCAGAGCGAGATGGACGAACTCATCGCCTCGCTCAAAGAGCGTCAGCAGAAGGACACGTACCTTCGCATCAAGACGCTGACCGAAACGCTCGGCCCGATGGGCGAGTTTGGCCGCAGCATCATGACGCGCCAGCCCGAGCCCATGCAGCGCGGCAAAATCTACGAGTACAGTCATGAAAAGGCCGACCTCGTGCTCGCCATGCAGACGATCATGGAGCGCGGAGAGAAGCTGGCCGCGCCGCCGAGCGCCGCGCTGAGCGAGATCGTGCGCCGCGAGCCGTATCCCGTCAAGGGCAAGGCGGAGGAAATTCTGCACCGGCTCAAGGAGTTCGGCATGACGCGCTTCAAGCTGCTGTTCCGCGGCAGCCGCAGCCGCAGCGAGATCGTGGCGACGTTTATCGCCGTTCTGGAGCTCTGCCGCGAAAAGGTCATCCATCTGGCCGGTTCCGACACGGACTGCACCGTGGAGTGCGGGGATGACGCCCCCGACCGTATCAATCTGTAAAAAGCGAGGAACGCTATGTCTTTGGAATCTTTGGACCTGCGCGAGGTCGAGTCGGCCATCGAGGGCATTTTGTTCGCCAGCGGCGAACCGCTTCCCATCGACCGCATCTGCCTTGCGCTCGATTTGGACCGTCCGACCGCGGAACAGGTATTGCAAAAGCTCGGCGATTACTACGCCTTTGAGCGCCGCGGCATCCGGCTCGTCCGCATGGAGGACAGCTATCAGCTCTGCTCGTCGCCGGACTATGCCGACGTCATCCGCAAGGCGTTTGAGATCCGCAAGACCGCCAAGCTCTCTCAGCCCGCGCTGGAGGTGCTGACGATCATCGCCTACTACCAGCCCACGACCCGCGCCTACATCGATCAGGTGCGCGGCGTGGACAGTTCGTACACCGTGGGCCTGCTGCTTGAGCGCGGGCTCATTGAGGAGTGCGGACGTTTGCAGGTCCCCGGACGGCCGAGGCTGTACCGCACGACGAAAAAGTTCCTGCGCGACTTCCACTTGGGTTCGCTCGAGGAGCTGCCGGAGATGCCGGGTCTTGAGGCCGACGGTCAGCTCCGCATGACGGAGGACGGCACGATCCTCGACCCCAGCGCCATGACGGAAAAAGAAGGCAGCGTTCCCGAAAACGGGGAACACTGACCGCGTAAAGCATTAAAACTGCGTGAAGCGTAAAAAGAGGGAGGTGGTCGATTGACTGCGCTGAAGGTAATTGGCATCATCCTGCTCATTTTTATTTTGATCGGCTTTCTGCGCGTGGGCGCGCTGATGCAGTTCGGCGACGAGCTGCGCGTGCAGCTTTCGGTCGGCCCGTTCCGCTTCACGCTGCTGCCAGCAAAGGAAAAGAAAGAAACACCGAAAAAAAAGGCAAAGGAGAAGAAGCCAAAGTCAGAGGGAGAAGAGGCGAAGCAAAAGAAAAAGCCCTCGCTCCCCAAGCCGACAAAAGAGGAGCTCAGGGACCTCATCACGACGGCGCTCTCGGCGCTCAAGGAGACAGCGAAACGCACCTGCAAGCGCCTTCGCATCGACCCGCTGGAAATTCTCGTCGTCTTCGGCGGCACGGACCCCGCGGATATCGCGCAGACCTACGGCTATGCGAGCGCCGCGATGTGGGGTGTGATGCCGCACCTTGAAGACCTCTTCCATATCCCTGATCCCTCACTGCACCTGCGCATGGACTACAGCTCTGAAAAGACGCACGCAGAGGGTGCCGTTGGCCTGTCGCTTCGCATTCGCGACGGGCTGCACATCGCACTTGCACTGCTCATTCCGATGCTCAAATGGTACCTGCGCTATAAAAAGGCGCATAAAAACGACGCTCCCGCGGAAAAACCAACGGAGAGCACACCTCAAAACAGTGAACACGGTGAAAAACTGACCGCATAAAAAGAAAGGATGAACCTCATGGAAAACATCGAAAAGAAGACCCCGCTCAACGATCTCATGGACACCACGATGGATAAGATCCGTGATATGGTCGATTCCAACACCATCATCGGAGAGCCGATCCAAACGCCCGACGGCGTAACGGTCATCCCCGTTTCGCGCGTGAGCTTCGGCTTCGGCGCGGGCGGCGGCGACTACGGCAAGACCGACACCGCACACTTCGGCGGCGGCGCGGGTGCGGGCGTCAAGGTCGACCCCGTCGCGTTCCTCGTCGTCAAGGACGGTCTGACGCGCGTGATGCCCGTGGCCATCCCTGCGGCGGCAACGGTCGACCGCGTGCTTGATCTTGTGCCGGAAGTGCTCGACCGCGTGCAGAATTTCGTGGACAAGAAGAGAGAAGAGAAAGATATCTACTGATTTCGGGCATAATAGGGGCATTCCGAATGAAGGAGTGATCCCATGCCGCGTTTTGCCCGATGCGTATTCGCCGTTTTCCTTGCCGTTTGCTGCCTGACAAGTAATTTAGCCTGTCAGGCTGCCGCGCCGGAGACTGCCGCCGCCGCGTTCATTTTGATGGAGGCGGGCAGCGGGCGGGTGCTGGCAGCGCGAAACGAAACGCAGGAGCGCAGCATCGCGAGTACGACGAAGATCATGACCTGCTTGGTCGCGCTGGAGCACAGCGAACTCACGGAGAAGGTCACGGTCAAACGCGAGCACTTGCGCGAGGGCTCGTCGATGTACCTTCTCGAGGGCGAAACGCTCACGATGGAGGAACTTCTCTACGGTCTGATGCTGCCGTCCGGCAACGACGCGGCAGAGTGCATCGCCGCCCACTGCGGCGGAAACGGCGGCAGCGCGCAGTTTGTCCAATGGATGAACGAAAAGACGAAGGCACTCGGCATGGAGCACACATCGTTTATGAACCCGAGTGGTCTCGATGAAGCGGGGCACGGCTCCTGTGCCCTCGATATGGCGCGCCTTGCGGCCTACGCCATGCAGAACCCGACGTTCGCACGCATCGTTTCAACGCGCACGGCGAGCGTCGGCACGCGGACGATGACGAACCACAATAAGCTGCTCGCGTCGTATTCCGGCTGCGTCGGCCTCAAGACCGGCTACACCGGCGACGCGGGGCGCACGCTCGTCACCTGTGCCGAGCGCGGCGGGATGCGCCTGATCGCCGTCACGCTGCACGACGGCAGCGATTGGGCGGATCACGCGGCACTCTACGACTACGGCTTTTCGGCGTATGCGCTCTCAAGCGGCGCGAAAAAGGGCGAGGCCTACGGCAGCGTGAGCGTCGACGGGCAGAGTGTGTCCGCCGTGGCGGCGGAGAGCTTCTGCTATCCTGTCTCGGAGAGTGAATCGTTGAGCGTGCGCGCCGAGCTGCCGCAAACCGTCTCCGCCCCCTTGCGGAAGGGACAAACGTTCGGCACGCTCGTCATCTCCTGCGGCGAGACCGAGGTTGGACGAGTTGACCTCGTCAGCGCGCGCAGCGTACAGGCGCAGGAAACAAAGAGCGAAACAAGCAAAAATAAGTCGCTGGCGGAAGAACTCTGGCAATTTCTGTCGGCAAAGTAAAGGAGGGATCGACCTGGCCGAAGCAAGAATTCAAAAGCTCATCGCCGAATCGGGGCTCTGCTCCCGGCGCACTGCCGAGCAGTGGATCGCCGCTGGGCGCGTGCACGTAAACGGCGAGACCTCATTCATCGGGCAGAAGGCCGACCCCGAAGTCGACGAAATTACCGTCGACGGCAGGCCGCTCGCGCTAGAGGGGCAGAAGCGCTACCTGATGCTCAACAAGCCGCGCGGCTATGTCTGCACGCTCTCTGACGAAAAAGGGCGAAAGACCGTCGCCGAGCTCGTCAAAGACTGCGGCGAGCGCGTCTATCCCGTCGGTCGGCTCGACCTCGACTCCGAGGGACTGCTGCTTTTGACGAACGACGGCGAATGGATGCAGCATCTTCTGCACCCGCGCTACGAGGTCAACAAGGTCTACGAGGTCAGCGTCGCGGGCGAGGTCCGAGGAGCGGCGGAAGCGCTCGCTTCTATGACACAGCTCGACGGCGAGCCCATCCGGCCCGCGCAGGTGCACGTGCTGCGGCAGGGGAGGGACACCGCCGTTCTCTCCATCACCATCCACGAAGGAAAGAACCGGCAGATCCGGCGCATGTGCGCCGCCGCCGGATTGCACGTCAAGCGCCTAAAGCGCGTGCAGGAGCACACGCTCAAGCTCGGGGATCTTCCCGAAGGCGCGTGGCGCGACCTAACGGAGCAGGAACTCCTTGCAACAAAATCAAAGTAACAGAGGACGATTTTATGACGAAGAATATCTTACATAATATCGAAAAGAACATGAGCAGCTTTTCCAAGGGGCAAAAGCTCATCGCCCGCTTCATTCTGGAAAACTACGATAAGGCCGCGTTTATGACGGCCAGCAAGCTCGGCAAGACCGTGCAGGTCAGCGAGTCGACCGTCGTGCGCTTTGCCACCCAGCTCGGCTACGAGGGGTATCCGAGCATGCAGCGTGCATTGCAGGAGATGATTCGCGGCAAGCTCACGAGCATCCAGCGCATTCAGGCGTCGGACGGCGAGCTCGCAGGGTCCGATCTGATGACGAACGTCCTGCAGCGCGACATGGAGAAGATTCGCATGGCCATCGACCAGACCGACGGCGCGGAATTTGAGCGCGTGGTCGACACGATCATCGGCGCGCGCCGCATCTACATCGTGGGCTTCCGTTCGTCCTCGTTTCTGGCAGGGTACTTAAACTTCTACTTCCGCCTGATCTTCGACAACGTCACTCTGGTCAACGGCGGCGCGGCCGGCTCGTTCGACCAGCTCTTCCGCGTCTCCAAAGACGATGTGGTCATCGGTATCTGCTTCCCGCGCTACAGTGAGCTTGCGCTCAAGACCATCCAGTTCTCGCGCGACCGCGGCGCGACGATCGTCGGCGTGACGGACAGCGAGATGTCGCCCATCAACCAGATGTCCAGCAATTCGCTGCTCGTGCGCAGCGAGATGATCTCGTTCGTCGACTCGCTGGCGGCGCCCATGAGCATGCTCAACGCACTCATTCTGGCCGTGGCCAACAAGAAGGGCGCAGACATCTCCGCGACGTTCTCCGAACTCGAGCACATCTGGGAGCGCTTCGACATTTTCGGCAAGATCGAAGATGAATAAGGCGATCGTTGTCATCGGCGGCGGCGCGGGCGGCATGATGGCCGCGATCTGCGCCGCGCGCAAGGGTGCGCACGTGACGCTGCTCGATCCAAACGAGCGCCTCGGCAAAAAGGTGAACATCACCGGCAAGGGCCGCTGCAACGTGACGAACGACAGCACTTGCGAAGAGCTGCTCGCCCACGTGCCGCAGAACCCGCGGTTTTTATACTCCGTGTTTTCCCGCTTCGACGGGCACGACGCCATCGATTTTTTCGAGGGGCTCGGTGTGCCGCTCAAGGTCGAGCGCGGCAAGCGCGTGTTTCCCGTGTCCGACCGGTCATTCGACATCACAGCGGCGCTTGAGCGCGAGCTCAAGCGTCTGCACGTCAAGCTCGTGCGCGACCGCGCGCTCGGTATTTCGGTCGAAGACGGCCATGTCGCCGCCGTCAAGGGCGAAAAAGGGGAGTACACCGCCTCCGCCGTCATTCTGGCGACGGGCGGGCTGTCCTATCCCGCGACGGGCTCGACGGGCGACGGCTTCCGCATGGCGGAAGCGCTCGGCCACACGGTCACGCCGCTGCGCGGCTCGCTCGTGCCGCTTGAGGCGCGCGAATGCGCGGTGCTGCAAGGGCTGAGCCTGCGCAACGTCGCGCTGACGGTATATGAAAACAACAAAAAGATCCACTCGGATTTCGGCGAAATGCTGTTCACGCACTTCGGCGTGAGCGGGCCGCTCATCCTGTCGGCCAGCGCGCACATGCGGCATTTCGACAAAAAGCAGTACCGGCTGGAGATCGACCTCAAGCCCGCGCTCGACGAACAGCAGCTTGACAAGCGTTTACTGTCGGACTTTGAAAAGCGTGCGAACAGCGACTACTGTAACGTACTCGGGGCGCTGCTGCCGCAGAAGATGATCGACGAATTCATTGACCGCTCGGGCATCCCGCCGTACGAAAAGGTGCACGATATCACGCGCGCCCAGCGCGAGACCATCCGCACGCTCTTAAAGCGCTGGACGGTCAACGTCACCGCGCCGATGCCGGTCGAAAATGCGATCATCACCTCCGGCGGCGTCAAGGTGGGGGAGATCGACCCGAAGACCATGGCGTCGAAAAAGATCGGCGGCCTGTACTTTGCCGGCGAGATCATCGACGTAGACGCCTATACGGGCGGCTACAATCTGCAAATCGCCTGGGCGACCGGCAAGGCCGCGGGCGAGGCTGCCGCGGACGCACTGCTGACGCAGTAAGCACATATTTATTGTAAGAGGGAAGAATCAAACAGATGAAAAAGCATTTTTCCATTGCCATTGACGGCCCCGGCGGCGCGGGCAAGAGCACGCTCGCCAAGGCCGTCGCCAAGAAATTGAACATTCTGCATGTCGACACGGGCGCGATCTACCGCACCATCGGCTACGCGGCGTTTTCCCGCGGACTGGACGCAAAGGACGAATCTCAAATCGCGCCGCTGCTGAAAGAAATTCAGATCGACATGGCATTTGACGAGACCGGCGGACAGAAGATGCTGCTTGACGGCAAGGACGTCAGCACCGAAATTCGCCTGCCGGAAATTTCGATGTACGCCTCGAACGTCTCGGCGCTGCCGTGCGTGCGCGCATACCTTCTTGAGATGCAGCGCGACATCGCGCTCAGGAGAAGCGTCATCATGGACGGGCGCGACATCGGCACAGTCGTTCTGCCGGACGCCGACCTCAAAATTTACCTGACTGCTTCGGCCGAGGAGCGAGCGCGCCGCCGCTGCCTCGAGCTCTCCGAGCGCGGCACGCCCAAAGCGTATGAAGAGGTACTGCGCGAGATCAACGAGCGCGACTATCAGGACATGCACCGCGACATCGCCCCGCTGCGCGAGGCAGAGGATGCCGTGCGGCTCGACACGTCGAAGCTCAACTTTGAAGAGAGCGAGCGGGCGCTGCTGAATCTCATTCAGGAGAAATTGAAATGATGCACCGTATCTTTTTTGCGTTTATCTGGATCATCGGTCGGGTTCTTTTGTGGATCTACCGCGTGGACGTCAAGGGACTTGAAAATCTGCCCAAGCACAGCGTGCTGCTGTGCCCGAACCATTCAACGGACTTAGACCCCGTGCTCATCGGCCTGTGCCTGCCGCTCGACTACCATCTGCACTTTATGGCCAAGGCCGAGCTCTTCGACAACCGCGCGCTCGCGTGGCTCATCCGCACGCTCGGCGCATTTCCCGTCCAGCGCGACGGCAAGGATATCCAGTCCATCAAGACCGCGATGCAGGTGCTCCACAAGGGTGAGAATCTTCTGATCTTCCCCGAGGGGACGACGATCCGGGGCGGCGTCGGCTATCACGACGGACTCCCCGCGCACGCGCACGCGGGCATCGCGATGATCGGCGTGCGCACGGGTGCGACGCTCGTGCCGGTGTTCTGCGACGGGCAGAAAAAGCCCTTCCATAAAACGCGCATCATCTTCGGCGAGCCGTATGTGCCCGAGGTCACGGGCCGCCGCGGCACGTCCGAAGAATTGCAGGCCATCGCCGACGAAATGCTGCGTCAGGCCTACGCGCTCGGCGGCCAGCAGGTGGGAGGCGCGCCGCTGTGAAGGTCATCTTAGCTGAGACCGCAGGCTTCTGCTATGGCGTGGAGCGCGCGGTCAACCTTGCGCGCGAAACGGCAAAAGCGCGCGGCGGCGCGATGCTCGGCAGCATCGTGCACAACGCGGGCGTCGTGCGCGAGATCGAAGACCTTGGCATGCGCCTCATCACGTCGCCCGACCAGGCAAAGGCGGGGGAGACCGTGCTCATCCGCGCCCACGGCGAGCCGAGAGCGACGCTTGATGCGCTGCGAGAGCGCGGGGCAGAGGTCGTGAGCGCCGTGTGCCCGCATGTCGAGCGCATCCGAAAGCTTGCACAGGAGGCAGAGCACGAGGGACGCCGCGTCATCCTGATCGGTGAGCGCCATCATCCCGAGGTGCAGGGCATCGCAGGATGGTGCAGCGACCCGCTGATTTTTGAAAATGTGCAGGAAGCGCAAAAATACTTGCAGGAACACCCCGATTTTGCCCATTTACCCAGTATCATGCTGGCGCAAACGACCTGCATTCGTGCGCTTTGGGAAAGTTGCGTGAAATTTCTAAAAAAACAGTGTACAAATCTGAAAATCAATGATACAATATGCAATGCTACGCAGAAACGTCAAACTGAGGCAGCAGAACTTTCCGCCAAGGTAGACGCGATGGTGGTTGTGGGCGACCGAAGAAGCGCCAACACAAGGCATTTGACCGAGATTTGCAGAGAGAACTGCGGAAAAGTCCTCCAGATCGAATCCGCAGACGAGCTCTCACCGGAATTCTTTTCCGGATGCCATGTGGCGGGACTGACAGCCGGCGCATCTACTCCTGCGAGTATCATTATGGAGGTATTAACAACAATGACGGAAGAAAACATCAACACCACTGCCCCTGAAACCAGCGAATCCTTTGAAGAACTGCTTGAAAAATCTTTCAAGACTCTAAATACAGGAGATAAGGTGACCGGTATCGTGACCGCCATCGGCACGACCGAGATCCAGGTCGACGTCGGCTGCAAGCAGGCAGGCTATATCCCTGTTTCTGAGCTGAGCAGCGACCCCGACGTCAAGCCCGAGGACGTCGTCAAGGTCGGCGACGAGATCGAGGCTTACGTTGTCCGCGTCAACGACGTGGAAGGCTACGCCACCCTCTCCAAGAAGCGTCTCGACGCTGTCAAGCTCTGGGAAGACATTGAGACCGCCGTTGAGGACAAGACCGTTCTCGAAGGCACCGTGACCGAAGTGAACAAGGGCGGCATCGTCGTTTCTGTCAAGGGCGTGCGCGTGTTCGTGCCCGCTTCTCAGAGCGGCATGCCCAAGGACTCCGACCTTGGCCAGATGGTCAAGCAGAAGGTCAAGCTCCGCGTGACCGAGGTCAACCGTGCCCGCCGCCGCGTTGTCGGCTCCATCAAGTCCGTGCTGAACGAGGAGCGTCAGGCTGCTCAGGCTGCCATCTGGGAGAACATCGAGGTCGGCAAGCACTATGACGGCGTTGTCAAGTCCATGACCTCTTACGGCGTGTTCGTCGACATCGGCGGCGTGGACGGCATGGTCCACATCTCCGAGCTGAGCTGGAGCCGCATCAAGAACCCTGCCGAGGTCGTCTCCATCGGCGATCACCTCGACGTGTACGTCATCTCCTTCGACCCCGAGAAGCGCAAGATTTCCCTCGGCGTCAAGGATCGCACCCAGAACCCCTGGGATGTGTTCATGAACACTTACAAGGTCGGCGACGTTGCCAACGTCCGCATCGTCAAGCTGATGACCTTCGGCGCTTTCGCTGAGGTCGTTCCCGGCGTGGACGGCCTGATCCATATCTCCCAGATTGCTGACCGCCGCATCGACAAGCCCTCCGACGTCCTGTCCGAAGGCCAGATGGTCGACGCGAAGATCACCGCCATCGACGAGGAGAAGAAGAAGATCTCCCTCAGCATCCGCGCGCTGCTCAGCGGCGAGGAAGAGGCTCCTGTCGAGGAGTAATTTTCCCGAACTGAAAAGAGACAGGCTCCGGCCTGTCTCTTTTTTACGTTCTTTTTTACGCTGACACGTAAGAAAGACTTTGCAAACGGCGATCGGTATGCTATAATTGTTAAAGTTTCGACATAGTTCCGAAATGATAATCAAATTCACATACATACAGGAGGAATTATCCATGGATTACGCAGCGCTTTATCAGAAGAAGCTGACCTCTGCCGCGGAAGCCGTCAAGGTCGTCAAGAGCGGCGACTGGGTCGACTACGGCTGGTGCACCAACCATCCCTACACGCTCGACAAGGCTCTGGCCGCACGCCAGAATGAGCTCAAGGACGTCAAGGTCCGCGGCGGCGTGACGATGTGGATGCCCGAGATCTGCAAGGCCGAGGACGCCGGTGAGCACTTCACCTGGAACTCCTGGCATTGCAGCGGCATCGACCGCAAGATTATCTCCAAGGGCATGGGCTATTTCATCCCCATGCGCTACAGCGAGCTGCCGCGCTTCTACCGCGACGGCAACGCCACAGTTGATGTTGCGATGATCCAGGTCACGCCGATGGATAAGCACGGCAACTTCAGCTACGCGCTCGCGTGCTCTCACTTAGCCGACATGCTGGATGCCGCCAAGACTGTCATCGTCGAGGTCAACGAGAACCTTCCCTGGGTCTACGGCCTCAACGGCTGCGAGATCAACATCAAGGACGTCGACATGGTTGTGGAAGGGGAGAATCCTCCTGTCGCGCAGCTCGGTGCGGGCGGTGCTCCCACCGAGGTCGACACCGCGGTCGCCAACCTCGTCGTGCCCGAGATCCCGAACGGCGCGTGCCTCCAGCTCGGCATCGGCGGCATGCCCAACACCATCGGCTCGATGATCGCGCAGTCTGACCTCAAGGACCTGTCCGTTCACACCGAAATGTATGTCGACGGCTTTGTCGACATGGCCCTTGCCGGCAAGATCACCGGCAAGCACAAGCAGCTCGACAAGGGCCGTCAGGTCTTTGCCTTCGCCGCCGGCACGCAGAAGCTCTATGACTACATGGACCGCAATCCCGATGTCATGGGTGCGCCGGTCGACTACACGAACGACGTGTTCGTCATCTCCCAGATCGACAACTTCATCTCCATCAACAACGCCATCGACTGCGACCTGTTCGGTCAGGTGAATGCCGAGTCCGCGGGCATCAAGCACATCTCCGGCACGGGCGGCCAGCTCGACTTTGCGATGGGCGCGTACCTCTCCAAGGGCGGCAAGAGCTTTATCTGCATGTCCTCGACCGTCACGGGCAAGGACGGCACGGTCAAGAGCCGCATCGTTCCCACGCTGACGCCCGGCTCCATCTGCACCGACCCGCGCTCCTGCACGCACTACATCGTCACCGAGTATGGCATGGTCAACCTCAAGGGCCTTTCGACCTGGCAGCGTGCCGAGGCGCTCATCGGCATCGCGCATCCCGACTTCCGCGAGCAGCTCATCGCCGACGCGGAGAAGATGCACATCTGGCGCCGCAGCAATAAGTAAGCAAAAATCGTTCTTCCGTCACGTGGGCTTTCCTGAAAAGGGGAGCCCACATTTTTTCGAAAATCCACCTCGTTTCCATTTTTATGCGATATTTCATCAAAAGTCGCTTGAAAATGATGGCAAAGTACGTTATACTATGTATGGGGAATTGTTTCCTCTTGTGTGTTTGTGTTGTTTTTCTTTTCCATCGCACGGAAAACCGGGGCGAATGCCGGATTGGCATTCTGCCTGAAGGGAGGTGGGCATAGAATGTTTCAAGTGGGAGATAAGGTCGTGCACCCGATGCACGGCGCCGGTGTGATCGACAGCATTGTCCGCGAAAAGATTAGCGGCAAAGCAATGGATTTTTACGTCTTCAAAATGCCCATTTCCGGGCTAACGCTCAAGATCCCGACCGAGAATTCCACGGCCATCGGCATCCGCGCCATCAAGACGAGAAGCGAGATCGAAGAGGTCATCGCGCGCATTCCCAAGCTCGGCGTCGACATGACGGCGAACTGGAACCACCGCTACCGCGAGAATATGGATCGCCTGAAAAGCGGCGATCTCGACGAGGTCAGCGCCGTCATCAAGGCGCTGATGCATCGCGACAGCACACGCGGACTATCCAACGGCGAGCGCAAGATGCTGCACATTGCCAAGCAGATCCTCGTATCAGAGATCGTCCTGGCAGAAGACGTGGAGTATCCCGAGGCTGAGGGGCGCGTCAACGCCGCGATGCTGTTAAAGGAGAGCGATTGAGTCCATGAGCCTGCTGCAAAAGATGTTCGGCAAGCGCCAAAAGCGCACTCACCCGTACTGCGCCGCGCTGATTGCGGCCGCCGGAAGCTCCACGCGCTACGGCGGGGAGAACAAGCTGCTGCAAACCCTTGACGGCCTCCCTGTCCTTGTGCGCACACTGCTCACGATCGACCGCGTGGAGGGCATCGACGAGATCGTCATCGCCGCGCGGGAGGACGAGCTGCTGCCTTATGCTGAGCTCTGCAAGACCTTTGGCCTCAGAAAACCCGTAAAGGTCATCGTCGGCGGCGCAACACGGACAGAGTCCGTGCTGCGCGCGGCGCTCGAGGCCTCGCCCGAGACGGAATTTTTCGCCGTGCAGGACGGTGCGCGTCCGCTTGTCACCGTCGAGCTCATCGCCGAAGTGCTCGACGCGGCAAAGATTTACCTCGCCGCCGCGCCCGCCGTTCAGGTGCGCGACACCATCAAGGTCGCGCACGACGGCATCGTCGAGCGCACGCCCGATCGCAGCGCGCTCTTCGCCGTGCAGACGCCGCAGGTCTTCGCCGCCGACCTTTTGAAGGCGGCTCTCCAGTCCGCGATTGCGGACGGCGCGACTATTACGGACGATTGCTCCGCTGTGGAGCGGCTGGGCAAGGAAGTCCACTTGACAGAGGGCAGCGAGGAAAACATCAAGATCACCACGCCGGTCGACCTTGCGATCGCAGAAGCAATTTTACAGCGCAGAGGGGAATGAACCTTTCCCCTCTGCCTTTTCTTGAAGAAAGGACCCATACCATGACGAATTTACGCATCGGGCACGGCTACGACGTGCACCGCCTGACCGAGGGCCGCGCACTGATTTTAGGCGGCGTGACGATCCCCTACGAAAAGGGTCTGCTCGGCCATTCGGACGCTGACGTACTGACCCACGCCGTGATGGACGCGCTGCTCGGCGCGGCGGCGCTCGGCGATATCGGCAAGCTCTTTCCCGACTCCGCCGACGAGTTTGCCGGCATCTCGAGCTTAGAGCTGCTGCGGCGGGTGAAGCTGCACCTCGCCGCCGTGGGGTACGATGTCGTCAACATTGACGCGACGATTTTGGCGCAGGCACCTAAACTCGCACCGTACCGCGAGCAGATGCGCTCGAACATCGCGCGCGAGCTCCAGATCGATGTCTCGCGCGTGAGCGTGAAAGCCACGACCGAGGAACACCTCGGCTTCACCGGCAGCGGCGAGGGGATGGCCGCCCACGCTATCGCGCTCCTTGAGCGCGCGGACAACTGAATCAAAACCGCTTCGGACGGACGCTTTTTCTGAGCGCCCGTCCCTTTTCGCCCGCACACCGCCGCCGCGCATGCATATCATGCTGTGAGGGGGAATCGGTATGGACTATTATCTCTTTGCCGCGCGCTCAGTCACCCATGCCCAGCGCATGGCGCGGCTTTTGAGCGACGCGGGTATCTCTGCCAAAATCCGCCGCGCGGGCGCTGCGATCACCGAGCGCGGCTGCGGCTATACGCTGGAAATCCCGCGCCGCCACGCGGCGCGCGCCATGCAGGCCTGCCGCGCGGGCGGCGTGCTGCCGGTCAAGATGCTTTTCGTCTCGGATGACGGCATGCAAGAGGTGGCGCTATGATCTATCTCGACAGCGCCGCCACGACGTTTCAAAAGCCCGCTGCGGTGCAGCGGGCCGTCGTGCAGGCGATGCGCACGATGAGTTCGCCCGGGCGCGGCGGGTATGCCGCGGCGCAGCAGGCCGACGAGCTGCTGTTTCGCTGCCGCAGCGCAGCCGCGGAGCTCTTCTCCGTGCCGTCGAGCGAGCAGGTCGTTTTCACGATGAACGCGACGCATGGACTGAACATCGCCATCAAGAGCCTTGTCCGCCCGTGCGGGCGGGTCGTCGTCTCAGGCTATGAGCACAACGCCGTCACGCGGCCGCTGCACGCGCTGGGCGCGGAGGTCATCGTCGCCGCCGCGCCGCTTTTTTCGCCGCAGGAGACGGTCGAAGCCTTCGAGCGCGCGCTTGCGCATGAGCCCGATGCCGTTATCTGCACGCATGTCTCCAATGTCTTCGGCGCTATTTTGCCAATTGAGCGCATCGCGCAGCTCTGCCGCGGCGCAAGCGTGCCGCTCATCATCGACGCGTCTCAATCCGCGGGCTCGCTGCCGATCGACTTTTCCGCGCTCGCGCCCGCATTCCTTGCCATGCCGGGGCATAAGGGACTTTACGGCCCGCAGGGGACGGGGCTGCTGCTCTGCGGCAGCGACGCGCTCCCGCTCATTGAAGGCGGCACAGGCAGCGAATCGCTGCGCCAGAGCATGCCGGACTTTCTTCCCGACCGTCTGGAGGCAGGGACGCACAACGTTCCTGGCATCGCGGGGCTCGAAGCGGGCATCGCCTTCGTGCGCGCGCAGCGCCCGGAGCGCATCCTGCACCACAGCCGCGCGCTCATCCGTCGAGCAGGAGAGGGCCTCGGCAAAATTCCAAATGTACACGGATTTCTCTCGCTGGAGGCAGGCTTGCAGGCAGGGGTCTTATCGTTCACCGTGGACGGTCTTTCACCTGAGGAGGTCGCCGAGGAGATGGCAAAGCGCGGTATCGCGCTGCGCGCGGGGCTGCACTGTGCGCCGTTCGCGCACAAAACGGTGGGCACTTTGCCCGACGGAACGGTGCGGCTGAGCGTTTCCGTCTTTAATCGCGAAAGCGAGATCGACACGTTTCTTTCCTCTCTGCGCGCGATCGCGGCAGGTCAGGCAAAAAACTGAGATTTCATAGAAAATTCATCGCTCTACCGTTGCAATTTGGAGTGTTTCATATTAGAATAAGTAATAACTATTGCTTAAGGGGAGCGTGCCTATGGAATTTGTCATGCCCATCCTGGAAGGCGCGTGGCGCTATGTGCTCACGCTCAGGATCTCGGACTATCTTGATATCGCGCTGATGGCGTATGCGATCTATTGGCTTTTAAAGCTCGTCGGCACGTCGAAGGTCGAGAGCGTCGGCAAGGTGATTTTGCTGTTCCTGCTGGCGCTGATGCTCTCGGACGCGTTCTCGCTCAACGGAATTTACTTCCTTTTGAGCCATATTCTCTCGCTCGGTGCGCTGGCGCTCATCGTGCTCTTCCAGCCCGAGATCCGCCGCCTCATCGATCAGCTCGGCTCGAGCCGCTGGCGCTCGTTCAACCCCTTCGCGCGCACTCAGCAGGTCTCGGCCATTGAAAACGCCATCGCGCAGACGGTGCTCGCCTGCACGGAAATGTCCAAAACGCGCACGGGCGTTCTCATCGTCTTCGAGCGTGAAATGGCGCTGGACGACATCGCCCGCACGGGCACGATCGTCGACGCGCGCGTGAGCAGCGAGCTTCTCAAAAATATTTTCTTCGTTAAGGCGGCCATGCACGACGGCGCGGTCATCATGCGTGACGGGCGGCTGCTCGCGGGCGGTTGCATGCTGCCGCTCTCGAAAAACGTGAACCTGAGCCGCGACCTTGGCATGCGTCACCGTGCGGGCATCGGCATGAGCGAGAATTCCGACGCGGTCGTCGTCATCGTCTCGGAGGAGACGGGGACGATCTCCGTCGCCATCGGCGGCCTCTTAAAGCGCCACCTGATGCCCGAGACGCTCGAAAAGCTGCTCATCAATGAGCTTGTCCCGCAGGAGCCCACCGAACAGGACGACAAGCTCCACATGAAGCTCTTGAAGCTCCTCAGTGCCGGAAAGGGGGACAAGGACGATGAAAAGTAAGCGCCGCAAGATCTTCTACGTTGCATTGTCCATCCTCATCGCGGCAACGATCTGGTTCTACGTGAACAACAAGGAATCCGTGACCGTGTACGTCCATGACGTGCCGATCGAATTTCTCAACGAGGACACGTCGCTTGCCGACAAGGGCCTCATGCGCATCAGTGGGGACGAGGATATCACCGTCGATTTAAAGCTCCAGATGCCGCGCAACGTCGTCTACGACTTTGACACGAGCGAGCTGCGGCTCGTGAGCGACCTTTCGACCATCACCTACGCGGGCAAGCAGTCCGTCAGCTACACGATCCTGTACCCTTCGAAGGTCTCGTCGAACAGCGTGAAGGTCGAATCGCCGACCATCCGCACCGTTCAGGTCGAGATCGGCGAGCTCAACAAGAAGGACATCGAGATCCGCTGCAAGGTCGTCGGCAATGTGGCCGAGGGCTACATCGCCGGCACGGTCGAGATGCTGCCCGAAACGCTCGAGGTGCGCGGCCAGCAGGCTGACATCATGCAGATCAGCTACGCGCAGGTCACGCTCGACATCGAAAATGCATCCTCCACGGTCGTGGAGCTGCTCGACTATGAGCTCTATGACTTCAACGACCAGCTCATTGAGAGCAAGAACATCCATCCCATGAGTGAAAACGTACAGGTGACGATGCCGGTGCTCAAGGTGAAGGACGTTCCGCTGACCGTCAACTTTATCGAATCCGCGGGCTCGCGGCTCGAGAATTACACCTATACGCTCAGCCACAGCAGCATCACCCTTTCCGGTGATGCGACGCAGATGGCAGGCATCAGTGAGATCTCGCTCGGCACGCTCGCGCTTGAGGACGTGCAGGGCTCGGAGACGCTGACCTATGACATTCTCATTCCCGACGGGGTGAACAACTTAAGCGGGATCACAAGCGCTACGCTCACGATCAGCAGCGGCGACATCAGCACGAAAGAAGTCGAGGCGACTCACTTCAGCTACGAGAATTTCTCAGGCGATCACACCGTCACCGTCGTGACCTCGACACTGCCCGTCACGCTGCGAGGCTCCGCAAGCGACCTTGAGGCCATCTACGGCAGCGAGGTCCACGTCATCGCAGACCTATCCGACATCGCCGCCGACAGCGGCAGCTACACCGTTCCCGCCCGCATCGAGGTGAGCGGCTACGACGTGGGCGCGGTCGGCACTTACGAGGTCACCGTTCACATCAGCTAAGCCAATTCGTAAAAGGAGACAGCATGACTCAGATCGCAACAGTAGAAAAAATCCTTCCCGGCGGCATGGCGGAGATCTCCGTCCCGCGCAAGTCCGCCTGCGGCCACGACTGCGAGGAGTGTGCGGGCTGCGGCGTATCGGGTGCAAGCGTGCGCGCTGTCGCGCGCAACGATGCCCGCGCCGAAGTGGGACAAAAGGTCGTGGTCGAGAGCAGCACGAAGAATCTGCTCGGCGTGATGCTCCTCGTCTATCTTCTGCCGATCATGCTGTTTCTTGTCGGCTACTTTGCGACCGGCGTGCTCGAAAGCGAGGGACTGCGCTACGCCGTCGCCATCGCGGCATTTTTGATCGGCATCATCCCCGCGATCATCTGCGACCGCCGCACGAAGAAAAACGGCAAGCTGACGTTCACCATCGTGCGTCTTTTCTAAGGCATGTTTGGTTACATCAGGCCGTCCAAGCCGCACCTCAGCGAGCAGGACGAAGCGCGCTTCCAGTCCGTTTACTGCGGGCTGTGCCACGAGCTCGGGCGAAAGTACGGCTTTGCCGCCCGCTTTGTGCTGAATTTCGACTTCACGTTCCTTGCTATCCTGCTCTCCGACGCGCAGGAGCCGGAATGCGAGAGCTGCCGCTGCGCGGCGCATCCGTGCAAGGCACAGTGCGTCATGGCGCACACCGTCGCGCTCGAAACGGCGGCAGACCACAGTCTGGTGCTCGCCTGGTGGCAGCTTCGCGACCATATTGAAGACCACGGCTTTTTCAAAGCCATCCCATACCGGCTCGCGGCGCTTTTGCTGCGCGGCGCTTACCGCAAGGCGAGGACGTTCGTGCCGGAATTTGACGCTTCCGTGCAGCGGCACCTGAACGATCTGCACGAGCGCGAGCGGGAGCACTGTGCCTCGCTCGATCAGGCCGCCGAGCCTTTCGCCGCGCTGATGGCGGACATCGCCGACTGTGTCGATGACGAGATGCGGCGGCGCGTGATGAAGGAAATTTTCTACCACCTCGGCCGCTGGATCTACTTGGTCGACGCGGCAGATGACTTTGAAAAGGACGCGCACTCGAATTGCTACAATCCGCTGCGCTATCGCTATGAGCTTGATGGCGACAAGCTGGACGAGCGGAGCAGGGAAGCCGTGGCCGCCTCGCTCGACCTTTCCGTGCACCGCATGGCGAGCGCTTACGCGCTGCTCTCCTGCGGCGTGTGGACAAGCATTTTAGACAGCATTTTTTACGAAAGCCTTTATGGGATCGGCAACGCCGTTCTCAAGGGCACGTATCATAAGCCCCCGCGCAGAATACACTTCCGCATCAAGGCGGAGAAAAACGAGGAAACCGTATGAATGACCCCTATCAGATCCTAAATATCCCGCCGACGGCGACTGACGAGGAGGTCAAGCGCGCTTACCGCGACCTTGCCCGCAAATACCACCCGGACAATTACCACGATAACCCGCTGGCCGATCTCGCGCAGGAAAAAATGAAAGAGATCAACGAGGCCTATGACCAGATCCAGAAGCAGCGCAAGTCGTCTTCCGCCGCCTCGCAGAGCCACTCCTACGGCTACGGCAGCGGGAATAGCTATGGCAACTCCGCTTACGGCGGCGCCTATGGAGCGGGCTCGCTCGATCAGGTGCGCATGGCGATCAACCGCGGCGATATCTCGCTCGCCGAGCGTCTCTTAAGCGGCGTGAGCGACCACAACGCGGAGTGGAACTTCCTGATGGGCGTGGTCTGCTCGCGGCGCGGCTGGATGGACGAGGCCAAGCGCTATATGGAGACCGCCGTGCAGATGGACCCGAACAATCCAGAGTATCAGAACGCGCTCTCTGCGCTGACGGGGGCGGGCTACCGGCCCAACGGCTTCCGCTCGGTCCACACGGCCAATTTTGATGACAGCGCGTGTCTGCGCTGCTGCGCGGCATGGTCGTGCTGCACGCTCTTTAGCGGCGGCGGATGCTATTTGCTGCCCTGCATTTACTACTGATTTTTGTTTAATCCTGTACTTTTCAGTTTTGTGTTTTTACTATATCATGGAGGAGAAGAATCGTGGTCAAAAGTATGACTGGCTATGGAAGAGCCAAAAAAACGCTCTCCAATCGCGATATCACCGTCGAGGTGCGCTCTGTCAACAACCGCTATCTTGACTGCACGGTGAAGCTGCCGCGCGCCTACATCTTCGCAGAGGACGCCATCAAGGGGCGCGTGCAGAAGGCCATCTCGCGCGGCAAGGTCGATGTGTTCGTCACCATCGACTCGACCGGCGCGGATGAAGAGGTCGTCGTGGTCAACGAGGGTCTGGCCCGCAGCTATTTAGAGGCGCTGCGCAAGCTCTATGAGATCGACGGCGGCAACTACCTTCAAAAGAAATCCTACGCGGCGGACTTCGCCCGCATCCCGGACGTGCTGACCGTCACCAAGGCGGAGGAGGACCTGGAGTCCGTCGGCGCGGACATCTGCGAGGTGCTCGACGAAGCGCTCGCGTCCTATAACCAGATGCGCGCGACGGAGGGGAAAAAGCTGGCCGAGGACATCGGCGGCAGGCTTACGACAATCGAGACCCTCACCGGCAAGGTCGAGGAGCGCTCGCCCGAAACGGTACGCGAGTACCGCGAGAAGCTGACCGCGCGCATGCAGGAGGTCCTGCAGAGCACGACGATCGACGAGTCTCGCATTCTGACCGAGGCCGCCATCTACGCCGACAAGATTGCCGTGGACGAAGAGACCGTGCGCCTGCGCTCGCATGTGTCGCAGCTGCGCGACATGCTGCTCTCCGACGAACCCATGGGCCGCAAGATGGACTTTCTCATTCAGGAGGTCAACCGCGAGAGCAACACCATCGGCTCGAAGTGCAACGACGTCGCCATCGCGCGCGATGTGGTCGCGCTCAAGGCGGAGGTCGAAAAGATCCGCGAGCAGGTGCAGAACATCGAGTAAGGGGCGAAGCAAATGAAGCTGCTGAACATCGGATTTGGCAACATGGTGTCCGCCGAGCGTCTGATCGCCGTCGTCAGCCCTGACAGCGCGCCGATCAAGCGCCTCATTCAGGAGTCGCGCGAGCGCGGCATGCTGATCGACGCGACCTACGGCCGCAAGACCGCGTCGGTGTTCATCATGGACAGCGACCATGTGGTGCTCTCGGCCATCGCCGCTGACAAGCTGATCGCAAGGCTGGGCGTGGAAACGCTCGCCATGGAGGAGGAAGCATAGAAAATCATGTACAAGGGGAAAACATTCATCATCTCCGGCCCATCCGGAGTGGGCAAGAGCACGGTGCTCAAGGAGTTATTTCAGGATCGCGACGATCTTTATTTCTCCGTTTCCGCCACGACGCGCCCGCCGCGTCCAGGCGAGATAGACGGCGTCCACTATCACTTTACCGACGTCGACGAGTTCCGCAAAATGATCTCGGAGGATGCCTTTTTGGAGTATGCCGAGTATGTCGGCAACTTCTACGGCACGCCGAAAAAGTTTGTCGACGAGGCCATGGAGCAGGGGAAAGACGTCGTCCTCGATATTGAAGTGCAGGGCGCCTTGCAGGTCGTGCATAAGCGGCCTGATGTCGTGCGCATCTTCATCGCGCCGCCTTCGTGGCAGGCGCTTGAAGAACGCCTGACGAGCCGCGGCACCGACAGCCCTGAAAAGGTGCAAAAACGCCTCGTCCGCGCAAAGGTCGAGCTCCAGACCGCTAATACCTATGATTATTTCGTCATCAACGACACGGTGGAACGCGCCGTGCGCGAGATCAACGCCATCATGCTCGCCGAGCACTGCAAGCCCGCCGAGCGCATGGCTATCTTGTCTGAATAAGTTCAAAAATCAGCCGAGAAGGCAGAAGGAAGTAAACTATTATGATGCTTTATCCCGCTATGAGTCTGCTCAACAAGTACGTTGAGAACCGTTATCTGCTCGTCAACGTGGTCGCGCGCCGCGCCCGCCAGATCGCCGAGCAGGCCGACGAAGAGGGTTATCCCCTCTGCGAAAAGCCGGTCACCACGGCCATCAACGAGGTCGCTGCCGGTAAGCTCACCGCAGAGAATATCGACACGCACATCGCAAAGTAAGTCTTGAATAACGCAAAGGGGGAGACTGTATGACAGAGAAAATGCTTGCTCGCGTCGCAGTCTCTTCCGTTCCTTATGCCGCCGACCGGCTCTACACCTACCTTGTGCCGGACGAGCTCATCGGCAGCGCCGAGGCCGGCAAGCGCGTGACGATCCCCTTTGGGCGCGGAAATCGACGCGTGGAGGGCTTTTTGCTCGAAGTCGGGCGCGAGGCGGCGACGTCGCCGCTCAAGCCCATCGACGCTCTTCTCGACGATGCGCCGCTGCTGGATGCAAAGGACATCCGCCTTGTGCGGTGGATGAAAGCACGCTATTTCTGCACGTATTACGGCGCGATCAAGACGATTTTACCCGGCGGCGTGTGGCTCCAATACCGCGAGCTGTGGCACATAAACGCGGAGATCGGCGCGGAGGACGCGCTCTCGTCCGTCGCACCGGATTCGCTTGAGGAAACGCTGCTGCGCGCCATGCTCAGCGCCAAGGAGATCGAGCGCGCCGCGCTCGATGAGCTCGGCGGGGAGAAGACGGCGAAAGCCCTCCGCTCACTTGAGGCCTGCGGCCTCGCCGTGCGCGAGACGAAGCTGCGCCAGCGCTTACAGGACAAGTCCGTGCGCATGGTGTCGCTCTGTGTCAGCGCGGAGGACGCGCTTGCCGCAGTCGAGCCCAAGCGCCGCAGCGCGCCCGTGCGCTATGCGGTCGTAGAGCTTCTCAGTCGCGAAGGATGCCTGTCCAGCAGCGAGATCAGCTACTACACCGGCGCGACAATGCAAACGCTGCGCGGCCTCAAGAAGGCCGGACTTGTCGAATTTTCCGAGCGCGAGGTGCTGCGCGTCAGCCACTATGATGATGCGCCCGCGCGCGAAGCGATCACGCTGAACGACGAGCAGCAGACGGCCTATGACGGCTTATGCACACTGCTTGGCCATGAAGGCGGCAGTGCCGCATTGCTGCACGGCGTGACCGCCAGCGGCAAGACGCAGGTCTATATCAGGCTCATCGAAGAAGCGCTCGCGCGCGGCAAGACCGCCATGCTGCTCGTGCCGGAGATCGCGCTGACGCCGCAAATGCTGCGCCGCTTTACGACGCAGTTCGGCAGCGATGTCGCGATGCTGCACAGCGCGCTGCCGCTCACCGAACGCTACGACCAATGGAAGCGCATCCGCCGCGGTGAGGTGCGCGTCGTGCTGGGCACGCGCAGCGCGGTGTTCGCACCGCTGCAAAACCTCGGGCTCATCATTTTGGATGAAGAGCAGGAGACGAGTTATCAGTCCGAAAATCCGCCGCGCTACCACGCGCGCGACGTCGCGCAGTTCCGCTGTGCGCAGAACGACGCGCTGCTGCTGCTCGGCTCGGCCACGCCGACGATTGAAACGGCATACGCCGCCAAAAACGGACGCTATCAAGTCTTTTCCCTTCATAAGCGGTTCAACGATCTGCCGCTGCCCAAGGTGCTGATCGCCGACATGAAGGACGAGCTGCGGCAGGGGAATGAGACCTCGATCGGTCATGCGCTGCGCGCAGAGCTTGAAAAAAATATCGAACGCGGCGAGCAGAGCATTCTGTTTCTCAACCGGCGCGGCAGCGCGCGGATGCTGCTGTGCGGCGAGTGCGGCTATGTGCCGCAGTGCCCGCGGTGCAGCGTGCCGATGACGTACCATTCCGCCAACGAACGGCTGATGTGCCATTACTGCGGGCACTCTGAAGCCGTGGTGGACAGGTGCAGCGAGTGCGGGGGACTGATGAAGCGCGTCGGCTCCGGCACGCAGAAGGTCGAGCAGGAGCTTTTTGACCTGTTCCCAAAGACCAAGGTGCTGCGCATGGACGCCGACACCGTCGGCGCGTCACGCGGACATGAAGCGCTGCTGCGCGAATTTGAAGAAAAGAATATCCCCATCCTTCTTGGCACGCAGATGGTCGCCAAGGGGCTGGATTTTGAAAACGTGACGCTCGTGGGCGTGCTGGACGCGGACCTTTCGCTCTACGCGCAGAACTATCACGCCGCCGAGCGGACGTACAGCCTGCTGGCGCAGGTCGTCGGCAGGGCCGGACGCGGTGAGCGCCCGGGCCGCGCGGTCATCCAGACCTACCACCCCGAAAACGAGGTCATTCAGGCCGCGGCAAAACAGGATTACGAGACGTTTTACCAAAACGAGCTGCGCATGCGCTCGCTGCGGCGCTATCCGCCGTTTGCAGATCTGTTCACGCTGACGGTCTCAGGCCTTGATGAGCTGCGCGTCATCGCCGCTGCCCGCGCACTGTGCGACGCACTACGCTACGCCTCTTCCCAGCCGCCGCTGAGCGGGCTCGATGTCGAAGTGCTCGGCCCCGCGGGCGCGCCGGTCGTGAAGGTCAACAACCGTTACCGCTACTGTGTGTACCTGTGCGGCAAGGGCGGCAGCGTGCTGCGGCGCACCGTCAGCGAATATCTGCTGGCATTTTACGCAAGAAAAGAAAACCGCGGTCTCGACATTTTTGCCGACTGCAATGCTTTACAATAGAGAAAAGAGGATGAAATTATGGCTATTCGCAAGATCCACGAAGTGGGCGACCCCTGCCTTACAAAGGTCTGCCGCCCTGTGACGGAATTCAACGACCGGCTGCATGAGCTGCTCGACGACATGGCGGACACGCTGGAGGAGGCCGGTGGCGTCGGCCTCGCCGCCCCGCAGGTCGGCATCCTGCGCCGCGTCTGCATCGTGGAGGATGAGCAGGGCGAGATCATCGAGCTCATCAACCCCGAGATCATCAAGACCGAGGGCGAGCAGACGGGCCTCGAGGGCTGCCTGAGCGTGCCGGGCAAGTACGGCATCGTCACACGCCCGATGGTCGTGCGCGTGCGCGCGCAGGACCGCTACGGTACGGAGTTTGAAGTCGAGGACGAAGAGCTGACCGCGCGCTGCTTCTGCCACGAGATCGAGCATCTCGACGGCCACCTCTACACCGAGCACTGCAAAGTCCTCACCGACGAGGAGCTGGAGCAGTATATCCGCGAGCAGGAAAAGGAGCTGGACGAGGAATGAGGATCGTCTTCATGGGCACGCCCGACTTTGCGCGCACGATCTTAGAGCGTCTGGTCGCGGACGGGCACGAAGTGTGCGGCGTTTTCACGCAGCCGGACAAGCCGCGCAACCGAAACAAAGTCACGCCAAGCCCTGTAAAGGAATATGCTTTGTCACAGAATATCCCCGTTTTTCAGCCGGTGACGATGCGCGACGGCACGGCGCTTGAGAATTTCAAGACCCTCGCGCCCGAGCTCGCGGTCGTCGCGGCCTATGGTCGCATCCTACCGGAGGAAATGCTCGCCGTGCCGGTGCATGGCTGCATCAACGCACACGCGTCCATTCTGCCGAAGTACCGCGGCGCAGCGCCGATCAACCGCGCCATCTTAGACGGCGAAAAGGAGACCGGCGTGACCGTGATGCACATGGCGAAAGAGTGCGACGCGGGCGATATGATCTTAGTCAAAAAGCAGGCCATCCGCCCCGACGAAACGGCGGAGGACCTGTTCAAAGAGCTCGCTGTGCTCGGCGCAGACGCGATCGCCGAGGCCATCGTTGAGATTCAAAACGGCACGGCCCAGCGCATGCCGCAGGACGAGTCGCAGGCGACGTATGCGCCCATGCTCTCGCGCGAGCTTTCGCCCATCGATTGGACGAGAAGCAGCACGCAGATCATCGACCAGATCCGCGCGCTGATTCCGTGGCCCTGCGCCGCGGCGAGCATTCTCGGCGCGAACACGAAAATTTTCCGTGCCGTGCCGCTCGGCGAAACGAAGGACGCGCCCGGCACGCTGTGCGCGCGCAAAAAGGGCATCGAAGCCGCCTGCGGCGACGGCAAAAGCATTCTTATCACGGAGCTGCAGCCCGACGGCGGCAAGCGCATGGCAGCGAACGCTTTTCTGAACGGCAAGCGCATCGCCGCGGGGACGGTCCTCGATGCGTAAGGGAAATACCGCGAACGCGCGCGAATGCGCGCTCTCCGTTCTGGTCGCCTGCCGCCGCAACGGTGCGTGGGCGGACGCCGCGCTGAAGGCGCAGCTCGGCAAGTGCGCACTGAGTGCTCAGGACGCGGCGCTTTGCAGCCGCATCGTCTACGGCGTGATGCAGAACGAGCTGCTGCTGAACTGGTATTTGAGCGCCTACTGTACGCAGAAGCTCGACCATTTGCAGCCGCCGCTTGCCGACATTCTGCGCATCGGCGCGTACCAGATTTTATTTCTGGACAAGGTACCCGACCACGCCGCCGTCAGCGAGTCCGTGGAGCTCTGCCGCACGAACGGACGGAGCGCCGCGAGCGGGCTCGTCAACGCCGTGCTGCGCAAGGTCGCGCAGAATAAGTCGAATCTCCCGCCGCTGCCGGAGGGGAATATCGCACGATTGAGCGTCGCCTACAGCCACCCGCAGTGGCTCGTGAAAAAGCTCGTGTCGCTCTTGGGAACCAAGGAAGCGGAAGCGTTTCTTCGCATCGACAACGAGGCTTCGCCCATCAGCGTACAGGTCAACCCGCTCAAAACGAATGAAAAAGCGCTCGTCGACGAGCTTCGCGACGAGGGCATCGGCGTCACGCCGCACCCATGGGTACCCGGCTGTTTGGAGCTTTCCGGCACGGGCGACCTAACGACGCTCAGCGCCTTCTACAATGGCCGCTTCACCGTGCAGGACGCGGCGGCGCACCTGATCGTCTGCGCCGCGGACTTTGCGCGCGGGCAGAGTGTGCTGGACGTCTGCGCCGCTCCGGGCGGCAAGTCGTTCGCCGCGGCATTCGCGATGGAAAACGAGGGGAGCATCCTCTCGTGCGATCTACATGAAAACAAATTGAAGCGCATCCGCGAGGGCGCGCAGCGCCTCGGCATCACGTGCATCGAGACCGCCGCCGTCGACGGCCGCGCGTTCCGCGAGGAATGGGCGGGCAAGTTTGACGTCGTCATCTGCGATGTGCCGTGCTCGGGCCTTGGCATCATCCGCAAAAAGCCGGACATCCGCTATAAGGATGCGCAGGATTTTTCCGCGCTGCCGGAGATCCAGCGCGCGATCTTAGAGAACAGCGCGCGCTATGTGAAACGCGGCGGCCTTCTCGTCTACTCGACCTGCACGATCCTGCCCGAGGAGAACGAGCAGGTGACGGACGGCTTTTTGAAGGCACACGACGAGTTTACTTACGAAGCCTTTTCGCTGCCGAACGGCGTGAGCGCGCCGGGGCATTTAACGCTCTGGCCGCAGCGCGACAATACGGACGGGTTCTATCTCAGCCGCATGAGGAGAAAGACGCATGACTGATTTAAAGTCAATGACATTGGAGGAAATCACCGCGGCGCTGCGCGCGATGGGCGAACCGTCGTTCCGCGGCAAGCAGGTCTTCACCTGGCTGCACCGCGGCATCACCGATTTTGACGAGATGATGAATATTCCCAAATCCCTGCGCGAAAAGCTCAGGGCGGAGTACTACATCACCGTGCCGACGGTCGCGCGCAAGCAGGTGTCAAAGCTCGACGGGACGATCAAATACCTCTGGGAGCTGCAAGATGGCAACTGCATCGAAACGGTACTGATGTCCTATCACCACGGCAACACGGTCTGCATTTCCTCGCAGGTCGGCTGCCGCATGGGCTGCAAATTCTGCGCGTCCACACTGGCCGGCAAGGTGAGGGACTTAACACCGTCGGAAATGCTCGATCAGGTGCTTTTCACGCAGCTTGACTCCGGACGCGAAATTTCCAACATCGTCCTGATGGGCATCGGCGAGCCGATGGACAACCGGAAAAATGTGCTGCGCTTTTTGGAGCTCGTCAACCATCCCGACGGGATGAACATCGGCATGCGGCACATCTCGCTTTCCACCTGCGGCGTGGTGCCGGGCATCGACGCGCTCGCGGAGGACAATTTGCAGCTCACGCTGTCTGTTTCGCTCCACGCGCCCGACAGCGCGACGCGCAGCCGCATCATGCCCGTGAACAACGCCTACGACGTGGAGGAGCTGTTCGCCGCTTGCCACCGCTATTTTAAGAAGACCGGCCGCCGCATCTCGTTTGAATACGCGATGATCGACGGCGTGAATGACCACGACTGGCAGGCCGACCTGCTGGCCGAAAAGATCCACGGCATGCCGGGACATGTGAACCTCATCCCGCTCAACGACGTGGTCGAGAGCGAGTTCAAGCCGAGCAAGCGCGTCGTGGCATTCCAGAAGCGCCTTGAGTCCCACGGCCTGACGGCGACAGTCCGCCGCAGCCTGGGCGGCGACATTGACGCCAGCTGCGGACAACTGCGTCGCAAAGAAATGAAAGCAAGAGAGGGGGCCGCGCAATGAGAGCCTGCGGAAAAACCGACGTCGGTCTGCGGCGGCATGAAAATCAGGATACCTTTGCCGTCGAACAGGGCGAAAAGCTGCTCATTGCCGTCGTGTGCGACGGCATGGGTGGCGCCGAGGGCGGACAGATCGCAAGCTCTGTTGCGGTGGAGACCTTTATGAAGGAAATGCGCGCGCTCATCCGCGCGGACATGACCGCCGAGCAGCTGCGCGAGCTCGCGTCGTTCTGTGTGGCGAAGGCCAACACGGCGGTCTATCAGCGCGCGCTGCAAGACCCCGCCTATCAGGGCATGGGCACGACGCTCGTCAGCGCAGTGGCAGAGGAGAAGTACGCCATCGTCTGCAACATCGGCGACAGCCGCGCGTATTTGATCCGCGGCGGCGAGATCACACGCATCACGCACGACCACAGCGTCGTGCAGACGCTCGTGGAAAACGGCAACATCACCGCCGAGGAGGCGCGCACGCACCCGAACCGCAACCTCATCACCCGCGCGCTCGGCCCAGACGAAAACACGCTCTGCGACGCGTTCGAGGTCTCGTTCACCAAGGGGGACAAAATTCTCCTCTGCACGGACGGCCTTGTCGTCACCGCGACGGACGACGAAATTTGCCGCGCCGTGTGCGCGGGTAAGAGCGCGGAAGAAAGCCTTGACGATCTCATTGCGCTCGCCAAGGCGCAGGGCGCGCCGGATAACGTGACGGCTGTGCTCATTGAACACGAGTAAAGGAGGTGGCACCGTATGAACAATATGATCGGAAAAATGCTCGACAACCGCTATGAGCTGCTCGAAGTCATCGGCAGCGGCGGCATGGCCGTTGTCTACAAGGCCAAGTGCCACCGCTTGAACCGCCTCGTGGCGGTCAAGGTGCTCAAGAGCGACCTTGCCGAGGACGCCGACTTCCGCCGCCGCTTCCGCGACGAGTCGCAGGCGGTCGCAATGCTCTCGCACCCGAATATCGTCTCGGTCTACGACGTCAGCCGCGGCGAGACGGAGTATATCGTCATGGAGCTCATCGACGGCATCACGCTCAAGCAGTATATGGAAAAGCGCGGCCAGCTCAACTGGCGTGAGGCGCTGCACTTCATCACGCAGATCATGAAGGCGCTCTCGCACGCGCATTCGCGCGGCATCATCCACCGCGACATCAAGCCGCAGAACATCATGGTGCTTCGCGACGGCAGCGTCAAGGTCGCTGACTTCGGCATCGCCTGCCTCGCCAACTCCGCCAACACGCTCACGCAGGAGGCGCTCGGCTCAGTGCACTACATGTCGCCCGAGCAGGCGAGGGGCGACCGCACGGACGCGCGCTCGGACATCTACTCCGCGGGCGTCGTGCTCTACGAAATGCTGACGGGGAGACTCCCGTTTGAGGGCGACAACGCCGTTTCCGTCGCCATCCAGCACCTTTCCTCCGTGCCGCTCTCGCCGCGCGAGATCAATCCCGACGTGCCCGAAGCGCTTGAGCTCATCTGCATGAAAGCGATGGCCTCCGATTTGGAGAAGCGCTACGCCTCGGCGGATGAAATGCTCGCAGACCTTGAGGAGTTCCGCAAGAATCCCGAGGTCGACCTCGACTTCACGATCGAAGACCTGCACCGCGAGACCGTGGATGAGCCCACGCAGTATATCCCCGCCGTGCACACCGTCTCCAAGGCACAGAAGGTGCAGGAGGCGGACGACGAGGAGGAAGAAGAGGCATCCCCGCACAAGCTGGGCACGCGCAAGCTGCTCACGATCATCGGCGCGGCGGTGGCCGCGGTGGCACTCATCGTGCTGCTCTGGCACGCGATCTTCAGCGATCTTCTCGGCGGCGAGCAGACGCCGACGGAGTATGTGGTGCCGAATCTCATCGGCATGACCATCGACGAGGCAAACGAGAACGAAAACGTGAAGGGCATCTTCACGATCGAACAGATCGGCCAGCGCGCGAGCAGCAAATACGCGGCGGGTCAGATTATCGAGCAGTCGCCCGAGCGCGGCAAGACCGTAAAGGGCAACCGCGTCATCTCGGTTTTCGTCAGCTCCGGCGCCAAGACGGAGAAAATGCCGAATCTCGTCAACAAGGAGTACCGCGACGCGACGCTCCAGCTCACCAACCTTGACCTGAACCTTGTCGTCAACGACCCGGTCGAGGAATACAGCAGCATCACGAAGGGCTATGTCATCCGCACGATCCCCGAGTTTGGTGAAACGCTTCAGGAGGGCGACAGCGTCACGCTCGTCGTCAGCAAGGGCAAGCAGCCCAAGCCTGTGACAGTGCTCTCTTTCATCGGCATCGACATTGAGATCGTCCGCCAGCAGGTCACACAGACCGGCCTTGTCGTCGGCGAGGTGACGCAGCGCGCGTCCGACGAGCCCTACGGCACGGTCATCGATCAGAGCATCAGCGCCGAAACGAAGGTGGACGCAGGCACGACCATCAACTTTGTCATCAGCGAAGGCCCCGCCATGCCGGACTACGGCGATGACGCCACGACCTCCGGAGGGGAACCGCAGCCGTGAGAGGAAGAATACAGCGCGCACTGAGCGGCTTCTACTATGTCAAATGCGCGGACGGACAGCTCTACACCTGCAAGGCGCGCGGCAAATTCCGCAGGGAGGGCATTTCGCCGCTCGTGGGCGACGACGTCGAATTCTGCGAGGTGCCGGGCGGCGAAGGCCGCATCGACGAAATTCTGCCGCGCCGAAACAGCTTTGACCGCCCGAGCGTCGCCAACATCGACCAGATGGTCATCGTCTGCTCACAGGCGATCCCGAAGACCGATCCATATTTGGTCGACCGCATGACGGCCATCGCCGCGCTCAAGGGCTGCGACGTGCTCATCTGCATCAACAAGTGCGACTTAGACCCCGCGGACGCGCTGCGGGAATACTATGAAAGCGCGGGCTTTCGCACCGTCAGCGTCAGCGCGGAGACGGGCGAGGGCATCGAGGCGCTACGCGCCCAGCTCGTCGGGCGGCTCTCCGCCGTCACAGGCAACTCCGGCGTTGGCAAGTCGAGCATTCTGAATGCGCTCGCCCCCAACATGTCGCTCAAAACGGGCGAAGTGAGTCAGGCGCTCGGCCGCGGACGGCACACGACGCGCCATGTTGAGCTCTACGAGCTACCCTGCGGCGCGGAGATCATCGACACGCCGGGCTTTTCCTCGTTCGAGACGACGGGGCTCAATTTGGAGCTCAAAGAAAAGCTACCCGAGTGCTTTTTGGACTTTTTGCCCTACCTTGGCGACTGCCAATTCGTCGGGTGCAGCCACACAAAGGAGAAGGGCTGCTCGGTGCGTCAGGCCGTAAAAGATGGCAGGATCGTCAGAGGGCGGCATGAAAGCTACTGCCGACTCTACGACGAGCTCAAGGACCTGCGCGAATGGAACGCGGGCAGTCAAAAACGACGCTAACCGATAATAAAATGGACAAAGGCCCGCTTCCGAAAGGAAGCGGGCCTTCGCCATTTAGAGAGATGAGAGAGGGATCAAATATCAATCCTGAAACAGGGGGGTGGAGAGGTAACGGTCGCCGGTGTCGGGCAGCAGGACCACGATGGTCTTGCCCTTGTTCTCGGGACGCTTGGCAAGCTGGATACCGGCCCAAACGGCAGCGCCGGAGGAGATACCGACCAGCACACCCTCGCTGTGGCCGACAAGCTTGCCGGTGGCAAAGGCGTCGTCATTTTCGACGGTGATGATCTCGTCATAGATCTTGGTATCAAGAACGTCAGGCACAAAGCCCGCGCCGATGCCCTGGATCTTGTGCGCGCCCGCAACACCCTTGCTCAGAACGGGGGATGAGGCGGGCTCGACGGCGACGACCTTGACGTTGGGGTTCTGCTCCTTGAGGAACTTGCCCGTGCCGGTCAGCGTGCCGCCGGTGCCGACGCCGGCGACAAAGATGTCGACCTGCCCGTCGGTGTCCTCCCAGATCTCGGGGCCGGTGGTCTCATAGTGCGCCTTGGGGTTCGCGGGGTTGACGAACTGGCCGGGGATGAAGCTTCCCTGCGTCTGCGCGGCGATCTCTTCAGCCTTGGCGATGGCACCCTTCATGCCCTTTGCGCCGTCGGAGAGAACGAGCTCTGCGCCGTAGGCCTTCATCAGCTGGCGGCGCTCGACGCTCATCGTCTCGGGCATGACGATGATGATGCGATAGCCGCGTGCGGCGGCGACGGAAGCGAGGCCGATGCCGGTGTTGCCGGAAGTCGGCTCGATGATGACGGAGTCGGGCTTCAGCTTGCCGCTTGCCTCAGCGTCGTCAAGAATGGCCTTGGCGATACGGTCCTTCACGGAGCCTGCGGGGTTGAAGTATTCGAGCTTGGCGAGGAGCTTAGCCTCGAGCTTTTCAGCCTTTTCGATGTGGGACAGTTCGAGAAGCGGGGTCTTGCCGATCAGCTGGTCCGCAGAAGTGTAAATCTTGCTCATAATGTTTCCTCCTGAACGATGTACGTTCTATATCAAAATTTTATTGTTTGTTTTATAGGTTTCGGTGATCGCTTGCATCTTATGTTCTGCCGCGGCGACATCGGAACGGGTGAAGTAATGAATTCACGTTCATTACCAACCTTTCGAGTAGGTATGTAGGGATTATACGATGCGCATTTGGATTTGTCAAGAGGAAATTTCAAATAAATCTATTGAATTCCCATAAACCATGTAATATAATAGGAATATCAAAAGTTGAAGAAGGCCGACTCCCGTATGCCTTTCAACGGATGTGCTTAGAAAGGCGTGAACATACTATGATGATTTCAACCAAGGGCCGCTACGCGCTGCGCGTGCTCATCGACATGGCCGAGCACCAGACCGACGGGTACATCCCGCTTAAGGAGATCGCCAAGCGGCAGGACATTTCAGAAAAATATTTAGAGAGCATCGTCAAATCGCTCGTCAAGGGCGGCGTGGTCGAGGGCATGCGCGGCAAGGGCGGCGGCTACCGCCTGTGCAAGAGCCCGGATCAGTTCACGACCGGCCAGATCCTGCGGCTGATGGAGGGCTCGCTCGCCCCCGTCGCGTGCCTCGAAGCCGGCAGCTCGCCCTGCGACCGCGCAGGGGAGTGCCGCACACTCTCGCTCTGGGCGGGACTGAACGATGTCATCAATAAATATCTTGATCAGTACACGCTCGCGGATCTGCTGCGCGAAGATGGGGATTATGATTATGTAATATAATTACAGTTTCCCTGCACCGTGCAGGGGGACGCGGATAAGGGGGCCATTCTCTCACGTGAGAGAATGGCCCCCTTGGCCCCCCAAGAGAACGCAAGGGGCTCTGCCCCTTGACCCCGCCATTGCAAGAGAGCAGCTCGAAGAGCTGCTCTCGCTGCGCAATCGGGTGCGGTGTACATGGCTTCGCCATGAATCCCTGCGATTCGTGACAACTCTCAACCGCGCCTTACTATCGTGAGGCGCGAGTGACGTTTGTCCGGCGGCAGACTGCTTACCGAATGCGGCATTGCTGCGCTCGCCGCATTGATGAGTACCTCGATAGACGATGATTAGGTGTACTTCTACAAGATGGGCAGAGCGGCAGCGGATAGTAGGAGCAAACCAAATCGTATAGCAATGCTAACGCGGCAACGCCGCGCGCGCAGGAAGTAGCATCGGCAAGCATCGCGCCTCTTCGAGCTGCTTGCTTGCAATGAAAAAACGCCTTTCTCTGGGGGTTCCAAAGGGGGTGTTCTCTTTCGCGAAAGAGAACACCCCCTTTGACTCGCTCCCCTGCGCGGCGCAGGGAAACCCTTTGCACTTCTTGCAAGAAGAAAACAAAAGACTTCCTTTTCTAAAAAATCTCTGTTACAATACAGTATACAAATACTAAATCGCAAGGAGAACTTTGATGAAAAAGCTGCTTTGCCTTCTTCTGACGCTCGCTATGACGCTTTCGCTCGCTGCCTGCGGCAGCAAGGCGGACGACAAGACGCCGGAAGAGGACGATCCCACACAGGCGGAGACGCCCGTCGACGACAAGCAAGACGAGCCCTCCGCGGATGACGCGGACAAAGACAATGCGTCCGACGCTACAGAGATCGAATCCGACGCAAACAAGGGCGAAAAGCCTGACGAGGCACAAAAGCCCGCGGAACCGACCAAGTCCGACAGCAAGAAGGACGAGACGCCCGCAAGCAAGCCGTCCGAACCTGCTAAACCTGCCGAGCCCTCCAAGCCCGCGGAAACACCGTCGGAAACACCTGCGGCGCAGGACACCGGCGCGCTCTCACTGCTCACGTCTGTCTGGAGCACATACAGCGAGGATGACAAATTTCCCGCCGCGGGCGGAGACGCAGAGCACAGCGTCGACGGCGCGCCCGGCAGCTTCGATGTGTCGAACGCTGACAACCTGACCTATCAGCTGACGTTCCCGTCCGCCGACGTGTCGCTCATCGACGGCGCGGCATCGCTCGTGCACATGATGAACCTCAACACCTTTACCTGCGGCGCGTTCCACGTCAGTGACGCGGGCAACGTTTCGACTGTCGCCGCCGACATCCGCAGCGCCGTGCAGGGCAAGCAGTGGATGTGCGGCTTCCCCGAAAGGCTCGTGATCCTCACGTCGGGGCAGTACGTTGTGTCCGTCTACGGCAACGAGAGCCTGGTCAATACGTTCCGCGATAAGTTCGTCGCCGCCCACAGCGGCGCGAGCACCGTCTATGACGAGGCCATCGGCGCGTAACTTCATCAAAAAAGGAAGCGCAAGCAAAATGCTTGCGCTTCCTTTTTTGCAATTCTACAGTTCAATGATCTGGCAGGGGACGGGGATGGGTAATTCCTCATGTGTGGAGAGGATCACGATTTTCGTCTCTGCCGCGCGCAGGATGGCGCGCATCGCGGCCTCGCGGTTTTCCGCGTCGAGGCCGGTGAACGGCTCGTCGAGCGCGAGCGCGTCGGACGGCGCGAGCAGCGCTCGAGCGAGTGCCAGCCGGCGCTGCATGCCACCGGAATAATCGCGTACCTTCTTTTTCCCCACGTCGCCAAGTCCCAGTTCTTCCAGGAGCGCCTGCGCCGCCGCGGCGTTGTAATTCGCGCCGAGGACGAAGCGAAGATTTCCCTCTGCGTCCAGCCCTTCAAGCAGGCGGTTTTCCTGAAAGACCGCCGTCCAGCGAAATTTATCGCCGTTGACCGTGCCGCTGTCCGGCGTTTCCAGCCCGAGCAGCACGCGCAGCAGCGTCGTCTTGCCGATGCCGGAGGAACCGAGCAGGCGCGTCACGCCGACGCGCGCGATAAAGGAAATGTCGTCAAGCACGGCATTCTCGCCGTAGCGCTTGCAAAGGTGTTCGACTCGAAGCTCCATCATGCTCCCATCCTTTCTGCGATCTTGTCCACGAGGAGAAGAAACAGCTTTTCAAACGCCGCCGAGATCAGCACGATCGCCGCCGTCCAGGCAAAGAGGTCGGCGGTCTGGAAGTATATCTTCGCGTTGTAGAGCTTCTCACCGATCGAGCCGCTGGAGAGGGCGATGACCTCCGCCGCGGTGCCGGCCTTCCAGCAAAGGCCCAGCGCCGCACTGACGGCAGAGCGGAAGTAGGGAAGCACCTGCGGCAGATACACGCCCCGCAGCGTGCGCGAAAACGGCACGCGGAACACGCGCGCCATCTCCAGAAGAGAGGCGTCCGTGCGCCGGATGCCCTCAAGCACATTTAAGTACACGGGCGGGAAGACCATCAGCGCCGCGATGAACAGCGGCAGCGTTCGGCTGGAGAGCCAGATAAGCGCCAGAATGATGAACGACGCCACCGGCACGGTCTTGACTGCCGCCACGAGCGGTGCAAGCAGCTCTTCGACGCGCGAAAACCGCGCAGAAAGCGCCGCCAGTACAACTGCCAGCGCGCAGGAAAGCAAAAAGCCGCCCAAGATGTGCATGCTCGACGTGCCGATGGCGCGCCAGAATACCGCCGTGCCCGCAAGCGTCCAGAGCCGCGCGAGCGAGGATACGGGAGAGGGGAGCAGCAGCGCGCCGTGCGGGTACGCCGCGCGCAGCGCCATCGCGGCAAGCTGCCAGACGATCAGCCAGAAAATGATCGCCCAGACGCGGATCGGCTGTCTTTCCTTGCGCATTGCGTTCTCTCCCTCCTTAGAAAAATGGCGGCGGGACAGCGCCCACCGCCGCAAAGAATTTACGCGAAATAGAAGCTGTTATCCGGCATTTCGCCGCCGACAGCGGCAGGAGACGCATTGTAGAGCACCTCTAAATAACCGGGCAGCGCCTCAAGAAGGTCTGCCCCCGTCAGGCAGACGATGTTGCAGTAGGGCAGTGCCTTTTCCGCAACGGCGGCGTCCACGATGCCGTATTCGCCGATGAGCGCGGCGGCATCCGCGGTGTTGGCGTTCACCCAGTCGACGCTCGCGGCGTAGTCCTTGAGAAAGGCCTCCACGGCGGCGGGATTTTCCTCCACGACCGCACGGCGGGCAACGATGACGCCGGTGATGAGGCCCGAACCGTTATCGAGCGCGTCCCACTCCTTCGTCAAATCGAGCGCCATGCGCAGGCCCTCGATCTTGCTCTGCGCCACGGTGACGAAGGGCTGGGGCAGGAGCGCAACGCTCGCCTGACCGGAAGCCAGCGCCGCGACACACTCGCTGTGCTCGCTCTTCCAGTCGATCGTCACATCGTTATCGGGATCGATGCCGTTTTCCGTGAGAAGATAGCGCAGGGCGTATTCCGGCGTAGAGCCCTTGCCCGCGGCCACGATGGTCTGGCCCTTGAGGTCGGCGATGGACTGCACGCTCTCACCGTTTTCCACGATGTAGAGGACGCCGAGCGTGTTGACCGCCAGCACCTCGATCTCGCCCTCCGTCTTATTGTAGAGCACGGCGGCGAGGTTCGCGGGCACGCAGGCCATGTCGAGCTCGCCCTTGAGGAGTGCGGGCGTCACTTCGTCCGCAGAACCGGCAAGGGTAAAGGTATATCCATTGCCAGTCGTTTCGCCGCTTTCGCTGTCCTTCATCAGCTTCACAAGGCCCATGGCCGTAGGGCCCTTGAGCGCGGCGATGGAGTAGCTCGCAGGGGTGAACTCCTCCTGCTCGGTCTGCTGGTCGTTCTGCGTCTCATCCGCCTTCTGCCCGCAGGCGGCGAGCGAGAAGACGAGCGCAATCGTCAGGCACAGGGCCAAGAGATGTTTGAGGTTCTTTTTCATTGGTTTTCTTCCTTTCCGATGCTGCCCTCGGGCGCGTAGACCGTTTTGGCGGTGATGCCGTCTAGACGGCCGATCTTGCCCGACAGGGCGGAGATGACGTTGCCCGGCGCGTCAAGCGCCACACTGATGATGTTCACGCCCTTTTCGCGGTACGGCACGCCCATGCGCCCGATGATATACTGACCGTACTGGTGCAGAAGCTCGTTGAGCGGCTGGACGGAGCTTCCCTCGCGGACGATGATGGCCAGCACGGCGACTCTCGTTTCCATAAACGCATTCTCCTTTGTCAAAATAAAAATCATCCCTTCCGCCGTTCAGCAGAAGGGATGGAAACAGCAAATGACGACGCAGCAAGGCTGTGTCTTTGTTTTCCCTCTTCTTGTGGCTCGGAACGCATCCTCGCTGTCAGAACGGTAGAATGAATCTGGTTCGCCGCCGGTCAGAGTAGTCTTCCCGGAAGGCAAAGCGATGATACCACACTTTCGCCGCAGCGTCAAGATGGAGGGACAATGGTATCGGATAAGCTGGAAAAAAGGCCAAAAGAAAACGTCCATGAACAGTGCAAGGCATATAAATTCCATTGACTTTTTCGACGTTATCTTATACGATATGATAAACGCACAAGTTTTATACGCAGGGCTGGATCCCGGCCCCGGGAAGTCAGCTCTGTGATCTCACAGGGCTGATTTTTGCTATTTGGGGAGAAATGAGAGGGAAGCGCATGCCATATTACGCACACATCCGGCAGGATGAAAACGGCCAGACCATCTATCAGACCGTTGCGGAGCACCTGACGGGCACGGCCGCGCTGTGCCGGAAATTTGCCGCCGACTTCGGCGCAGAGGCGGACGGAGATCTGATGGGGCTCGCGCACGATCTCGGCAAATGCACTGACGCATTCCAGAAGCGCCTGCTTGAAGGTGGTCCCGTTGTCGACCACACCATGGCGGGGATGCTCACCTGTATAAAGATGAAGCGGCCCAGCGCCGCCGCGTGCGCCGCCGGTCACCACGGCGGACTTTTGGATGTCGGAAATCTGAGGACCGACCGCGCGGGCGAGGCCACGCTCTCCGGCCGGTTCAAAAAGGGCGCGGAGGGACACTATCTTGAGCGCTGCGGCGAGAGCGGCGTGACACTGCCAACTCTTCCGCCTGAGACGCCGGAACGGGATCCATTGAAAGCGTCGTTTCGGACAAGGATGCTCTATTCCTGTCTGGTGGACGCGGATTTTCTCGATACGGAGCGGTTCATGGACGGCGAACGCGGGCGCGGCGGATATGACGATCTTCCGACGCTGCTAAGGCGGCTGAAAGAATACATCGCGCCGTGGCAGGAACCGAAAACAGCGCTCAACAAGCTGCGCTGCAAAATTCTAAACAGCTGTCTGGATGCAGGCAGTAAACCAAAAGGCATTTACACGCTGACTGTGCCGACCGGCGGCGGAAAGACGGTCGCGTCGCTCGCCTTTGCGCTGCGGCACGCAGTGGCGCACGGGATGAAGCGGGTGATCTACGTCGTGCCGTACACGTCGATCATCGAGCAGAATGCCGAAGTATTCCGCGAGATCCTCGGCGACGGCAATGTGCTCGAGCATCACTCAGGTGTGCAGTTCGAGCTTTCCGACGGCGCGTCGCCGGAGGAGGTGCGCCGCGCGCTGGCGGCGGAAAACTGGGACATGCCGGTCATCGTCACAACTGCGGTGCAGTTTTTTGAGTCCATTTACGCAAACCGTTCGTCAAAATGCCGCAAGCTCCATAATCTTGCCGACAGCGTCATCATTTTTGACGAGGCGCAAATGCTGCCGCTTTGCCATCTGCGGCCCTGCGTGGCGGCGATGGCATCGCTTGCCGAGCAATTCCGTTCAACGCTTGTGCTGTGCACAGCCACGCAGCCGTCGCTCGGTGACCTGCTGCACACCTATGCGCCAAGCTGCCCTGTCACAGAACTGTGCCCGCAGACGGCGGAAGAATACGACAGCTTCCGCCGCGTGACGTTTCGGCAGGAGGGCATCTTGGAGGACGACGCGCTTGCGGAAAGGCTCAGCGAGCACCGGCAGGTGCTTTGCATCGTGAACAGCCGCAAGGCGGCGCAGAGCATCTTTGCGCGCTTGCCGCAGGAGGCGAGCTTTCACCTCTCGACGCTGATGGTGCCCGCACAGCGGCAGATGCTTCTCGATAAGATCCGGCGGCGCCTAAAGGCGGGGGAACCGTGCCGCGTCGTGTCGACCTCGCTGATCGAGGCGGGCGTGGACGTGGACTTTCCCGCGGTGTACCGCGAGCTGGCTGGGCTGGATTCCGTCTTGCAGGCGGCGGGGCGCTGCAACCGCGAGGGGAAACGAGCACCGGAGGAAAGCATCGTCACCGTCTTCGAGCGGGCAGAACTGCCGCCAATGTTGTTCCGCACAGCAATCGGCGCTACGCGCGAAGCATTGATGAACAGCTGCGATATCGGCGCGCGGGAGACGATGCAGAACTATTTCGACGCGCTGCGCAGCTTGAGCGGAGAAACACTCGACAAGTCGGGTGTTATCAAGGCGTTTGAAAAGGGCATCAACGGCTGCGAACTGCCGTTTCGCACCGTGGCGGAGAATTTTCATCTGATCGATCAGAACACGCGCACGGTCTATGTCCCGTTTGGCGGCGGTGCGGCGCTCATCGAACGGCTGAAAGCGGGCGAGTGCTCCAAAGAGCTCTACCGCAAGCTGGGGCGCTACGCAGTCTCGGTCTACGAACCGCATTTTCAAAAGCTCTATGCCGCGGGCGCACTGCTGACGGCGCGAGAGGTCCCTGCGCTGGATGAAGACAGTGCGATCTTAAACGATATGAGTCTGTACAGCGAAATGACCGGCCTGACGCTGGAACCGGAGATGGGAAAAGCGGAGTTCATCTGAAATGGTATAAGGATCGGTCCGCTTGTTTTTTCACGGCAACATCATTCTAATTTTGAAATAAGAAAATGACGAAAGGAGCGGTTCCATGGCAATTCAAGTAGAAGTCTGGGGAGACTACGCCTGCTTTACTCGCCCTGAAATGAAAACAGAGCGCGTCAGCTATGACGTGATGACGCCCTCAGCGGCGCGCGGGCTGTTGGAAAGCATCTACTGGCACCCAGGGCTCCGTTGGGTGATCGACCGCATCCATGTGTGCGCACCCATCCGCTTCACCAACATCCGCCGCAACGAGGTCAAGGATGTCATCAGCGCCCGCAGGGCGAAGACCGTGATGGAAAAAAGGCAGGGGGAACTGTACCTCGCCGCGTCGGAGAGCATTCAGCAGCGCGCGGCTATGGTGCTGTGGGATGTACACTATGTCATCGACGCGCACTTCGACATGACGGACGCCGCTGCGCCCGGCGACAATCCCGGCAAGTTTCAGGACATTATCAAGCGACGGCTGGAAAAGGGGCAGTGTTACAGCATGCCGTATTTCGGCACGCGGGAATTTCCCGCGCAGTTCCGGCGCTGCACGGAATTGCCGCCGTGCCCTGACGAGCTCAAAGGCACGCGCGACCTCGGCTGGATGCTGTGGGATCTCGATTACAGCGATCCCGCGAACATCACGCCGAAGTTTTTCCGCGCGAGCCTTGTCGACGGCGTGATGACTGTTCCGCCGCCAAACAGCGGGGAGGTGAGAGGATGATCCTGCAAGCGCTGACACGGTACTATGACGACCTCCTCTCGCGCGGCGAGATCGCCGCGCCCGGCTGGGCCCCTGCGAAGATCAGTCTCGCACTTTACATAAACGAAAACGGTGAGCTGACGCAGATCGTTCCAACGATGGATGAAGTGTCAAAAGGCAAGAAAACCATTTTTCAGCCACAGTTGATAACGCTGCCGGCGGCGGTGAAGCGAACGGTCAGCATTGCTGCAAACTTTCTGTGGGACAACTCCGCTTATTTGCTCGGCATCGACCAGAAAGGTGACCCCGAGCGCAGTCTCAAGTGCTTTGCCGCAGCGGCAAAGCTGCACCATGCGGTGCTGGATAGCGTCGATTCGCCCAATGCCCGCGCAATACTGACTTTCTTCGACACTTGGAAACCGGAGCACGCAGCAGAGCATCCAGCGCTTATCAGGCAGCTCGATGATGTGACTGCGGGCGGCAACCTCGTCTTTCGCGTGGATGGCCGCAAGGTCGAAAAGGATACTGCCATCTGTGAGGCATGGCAGCGATATCGGGACGGCGGCGAGAGCGGCGTCCTGATGCAGTGTCTCGTGACCGGAAAAGAGGATGAGATCGCCGCTGTGCACCCGTCGGTCAAGGGCGTGCGGGACGCGCAGTCCAGCGGCGCGGCGCTGGTGTCGTTCAACGCACCGGCGTTCCGCTCCTACGGACGGGTGCAGAACTACAATGCTCCGGTCGGCAAATACGCCGCCTTTGCCTACACCGCTGCGCTGAACCATCTGCTTGCGGACAGGGACCACGTCCAGCACATCGGCGATACGACAGTCGTCTGCTGGGCAGAGGGCGCAGATGATGCCTATCCCGGCTTTTTCAGCGCCGTGATTGGCGGCGGCACATACGGCGGCCTGTCGGACAACGACCTGCGCGCGGCGCTCAAACGTCTGGCGAACGGCTTGCCGTTGAAAAATTTAACTACCTGCCATTGTGGTCGCTGCTGAGGGAAACGGTGAACCTAAATTCCCGTGATAAAGCGCCTTCGCCCGCGATGGCCGGCGCGACGGCGCGCGCCATATTTTCCGGTGCGCGTTATCCCGCATCGCTGAGTCGGCATTTTGCGCAAAAACATCTGAAATTTGTCTGTTATCGCAAAAATGTGCATAGTGATTTGTACACTTTTGCAGTCGCGCCCCGCAAGGGGCGCGTGGATTGAAACGCTCCCGGGTTTTCGTTACCGTATCCCTCCACAAAAAGGAAGTCTCTGCCGGTTGGCAGAGACTTCCTTTTCATTTTCTATCTTTACTTGTCGAAGCTCGGGTTTACGTAGTAGACGTTTTTCTCGTCCAGGCGGTCCTTGGCGAGGCGCAGGCCTTCACCGAAGCGCTGGAAGTGCACGATCTCGCGCGCACGCAGGAACTTGATGACGTCGCTCACGTCCGGATCGTCGGATAGGCGCAGGATATTGTCGTACGTCACGCGCGCTTTCTGCTCCGCCGCCAGATCCTCCGTCAGGTCCGCGATGGTGTCGCCCGTGACCTGCATGGTGCTCGCCGACCACGGGTAGCCCGAGGCGAACTGCGGGAAAACGCCTGTCGTGTGGTCGACAAAATAGGCCTCGAATCCAGCCTCCTTGATCTGTTCCTCCGTGAGATTTCGCGTGAGCTGGTGGACGATCGTACCGACCATCTCCAAATGCCCCAGCTCCTCGGTGCCGATGTCGGTCAGCAGGCCCTTGAGCTCGGGGTAGGGCATGGAGTAGCGCTGGGAGAGGTAGCGCAGCGACGCGCCGAGCTCGCCGTCCGGGCCGCCGTACTGCGAGATGATCGCCGCGGCAAGCCGTGGATTCGGGTTCTTGATCTTGACGGGGTACTGTAACTTTTTCTCATATACAAACATTACTTTTCTCCCTCCAGATCCCACGGCCACGGATCATTCAGCCACTTGAAGCTGCCGGGCGTCACGTCCGTCTGCAAAATCGGGCCGTACTGCTTTTCATAGGCCTCGCGCCCCTCGCGGCCGAGCTTGATATACGACCAGTAGAGGTTCAGAACCTCGGTGTCCTCCGGGTGTGTGGTGAGATAAAGCCCCAGCTCGTCGATGGCAAAATCGAGCGCCATCAGCTCTGAGAGCGCCGTGTTGACGGCGGGGAACTTCGTCTTCATCTGCGCGTGGAAGGGAAGGTTCAGCCCCGGAAACAGCGTACCGGCCTTGAGCGCATCCTGCTGGGAATAGCGCTCGGGGTCGTTTTTCTGCACGGGGACATAGGGAAAAGCCAGCGGCGCGCAGCAGCCGTTCGGCAGTGTGCCCACGCCGGACTCGGCGCGCATGGCTCTGTTGTCGTCCAAAGAAGTCTCCTCCTTGCAAAGAAATCGGGCATCCGCCCACACCATCCTATGCAGCGGGAGAAAAAAGGGAAGCGGGGCTTTTCTTTTTGTTCAAAGTCCTGTATAATGAAAAGCACATAAGGCCGCGCCGCGGGGCATACATTGTTCCGGGGTGAGGGGTATTTTGTTTATCGTTTTCGGAAAAAAGGCGTTTTACGCCATATTCGCGCTGCTGCTCGTGCTGACGGCGGCGACCGTCAGCATGCTTCTGCCGCCGGAGGCGGTGGAGACGAGCGTGTCGGCGCCGACAGGGAAGACCGTCTGGGTCATCGACGCGGGGCACGGTGGGGAGGACGGCGGGGCCGTCGCCGCCGACGGCAGCAAGGAAAGCGACATGAACCTCGCCATCGCGCAGCGGCTCGACGCGCTGCTCGTTTTTCTCGGCGAGGAGACGCGCATGACGCGCACAGAGGATATCTCCATCCACGATGCCAGTGCGTCCACGCTGCGGGAAAAGAAGCGCTCCGACCTCGAAAACCGCGTGGGACTGGTCAACAGCACGCAAGGCGCTATCCTTGTCAGTATTCACCAGAACAGTCTTCCGTCATCCAAGCAGACGCACGGCGCGCAGGTGTTTTACGGCAAAAAAGAGGGGAGTGCCGAGGTCGCGAATGCGGTGCAGCTCGCGCTGAATCAGACTGTCAACGCGGGCAATGAGAAGACAGAGAAGGCCATCGACGCGTCGATCTTCCTAATGAAAAACGTCACCGCGCCCGCAATCCTGATCGAGTGCGGATTTTTGAGCAATGAAAACGAAACGGCGCTTTTGAAAAGTGGCGAATATCAGCAAAGACTGGCCGTTGTGATCGCGTCCGGTCTTTTACAGCAGCAGCAGTAAAGCAAAAGAGGTTTACAATATGGCAAAGGCAAAAAGTGTATTTTTCTGCATGGAGTGCGGCAACGAAACGCCCAAATGGGCGGGCCGCTGCCCGAGCTGCGGCGCATGGAACACGCTCGTCGAGCAGGCCGTCGGCGACGGTGCAAAGGCAAAAACGGGCGGCCGCAGCCGCGCGCTGCGCGCCAAGGCGCACCCGATCGCAGAGCTCGACACGGCGCAGGAGATCCGTTTTCCCACAGGCATGGGCGAACTCGACCGCGTGCTCGGCGGCGGCGCTGTGCAGGGTTCGCTCGTGCTCGTCGGCGGCGCGCCGGGCATCGGCAAATCGACGCTGATGCTGCAAATCTGCGGAAAGCTGAGTGAAACCGCCAAAATTCTGTACGTTTCCGGCGAGGAATCGCCGCGCCAGCTCAAGCTGCGCGCCGACCGCCTCGGCGTGCAGTCGGACAACCTGTACGTGCTGTCCGAGACCTGCCTCGGTGATGTGCTGGAATCCGTCGAAGAAGAAAAGCCCGACGTTTTGATCGTCGACTCCATCCAGACGCTCTATCAGGACTCGCTCGAATCGCCCGCGGGCAGCGTGGCGCAGGTGCGCGCCTGCACACTGGAGCTGATGCAGCTGGCCAAAGGGGAGGACATCACCGTCTTCGTCATCGGACACGTCAATAAAGAGGGCTCTATTGCGGGCCCGAAGGTCTTGGAACACATGGTCGACTGCGTGCTGTATTTCGAGGGTGAGGCGCACATGAGCTATCGCATCCTGCGCGCGGCGAAAAACCGCTTCGGCGCGACGAACGAGATCGGCGTATTCGAAATGCGCAGCGAGGGTCTTGTCGAAGTACCAAATCCTTCGGAAATGCTGCTCTCCGGCCGTCCGGACGACGCGCCCGGCACCTGCGTGACCTGCGTGATGGAGGGCCAGCGCCCGGTGCTGGCCGAGGTGCAGGCTTTGCTCGCGCCCGCGGCGCAATCGGTCTCGCGGCGGACAAGCAACGGCTTTGACTACAACCGCGCCGCCATGTTGATGGCGGTGCTCGAAAAGCGCGGCGCGCTCAAGGTGTCCAGCTGTGATGCGTTTTTGAACGTCATCGGCGGATTGAGCGTGGATGAGCCTGCGGCAGACCTTGCCGCCGTGCTGGCGCTCGCGTCGAGTTATCTCGACAAGCCCATCGGCAACCACGTCGCCGCCATCGGCGAAGTCGGCTTGACCGGCGAGCTTCGCAGCGTGAACCATTTGAGCGAGCGGCTCAGCGAGGTGCACCGTCTGGGCTTTGAAACATGCATCATCCCGAAGCAGCGCAAGGATCAGATCCGCGCGCCGCAGGGGCTCGCGCTGATCGAAGCGTGCAACATCGCCGAAGCGCTACGCGCCATTGTGCAGGCGTGAGCGCCGCAAGCAATGCAGTGCAGCCAAAATCTGTACAAAGCGCATCACAATGATCCCACACTCAGACAAAGGAGGTTTGCGGCTGAAACGGTGTCAAAATACGCGTTTTCCGGGTAGTGGTAAAATTTCTCTCCCCCGAATTGAACAAAATTTTTATTTTGTTCAATTATGTGTGCAGGAAGAAATCGTCCATTCCCCCTGTCTCTTCAGCACGCTTTGTGTGCTGCGATCACGCGATCCTTTTGACACTCCATACAGTCACCTGACAACATGAACGACTACCGCTTGGAATCGCCGCCGATCCTGCGCGATTTTCTATCGTATCACGAGACCATCAAAGCCCACTCGCAGAAAACAGTCGACGAATACTTTCTCGACCTGCGCAACTTTTTTCGCTATCTGAAGCAGTCGCACGACCCGTCGCTGCGCGACCTCCCTTTGAGTGAAATTTCCATCATGGATGTCGATCTCGACTTTGTGAAAAAAGTAACATTAACCGATATCTACGCCTACATGACCTATCTGAGCCGTGACCGCGTGCAGCATCAAAACAGCGACGTGTCCGACTACGGCCTGAATGCCGCGTCCAGAGCGCGAAAAATCGCGACGATTCGGTCTTTTTACAACTATTTGGTCAATAAAGCGCACCTTTTGGACACGAATCCCTGCAAGGACCTTGACTCCCCCAAGATCAAAAAGTCGCTGCCGAAATATCTGACGCTCGACGAGAGCGTGCAGCTTTTGCAGTCCGTCGACGGGCAGAACCGCGAGCGCGATTACTGCATTTTGACGATCTTTCTGAACTGCGGGCTGCGAATCTCCGAGCTTTGCGGCCTCGATCTGCAGGACATTCAGGACGACGCGCTGCGCGTGCTCGGCAAGGGCAACAAGGTGCGCATCGTCTACTTAAACGACGCCTGCAAGGATGCGCTCAAGCGTTATCTCGCCGTCCGCCGCCCCATCTCCGGCCGCGACCGCAATGCCCTCTTTCTCTCGTCGCGCAACGAGCGCATCAGCCGCTCGAGCGTCCACGCGCTCGTCAAAAAGCATCTGAGCGCCGCAGGGCTCGATGCCTCGGAATACTCCTCGCACAAGCTGCGCCACACGGCGGCAACGCTCATGCTGCAAAATGGCGTGGACGTCAAAGCCGTGCAGGAGGTGCTCGGGCATGAGCATCTGAACACGACGGAGATCTACACACACATTGATAACGACGCGCTGCGCGTGGCTGCAAAGGCAAATCCCTTGTCGCGTGTAAAGATGAAAAAGAACGAGGATTAAAATTGACTTTCCCGGCTTCATCCGATATACTTAACAGTTGATGAAATGTATTTTTCAAGGAGGGTTTCCATGAATACAAAAGAGCTTTCTCCCATCTGCCGGCAGGTACGACGTGACATCATCACGATGACCGCCAACGCCGGCAGCGGCCACCCCGGCGGTTCGCTGTCCGCGGTGGAACTGATGACCAGTGTTTTCTTCAACCACATGCGCGTTGACCCCAAGAACCCGCACGATCCCAACCGCGACCGCTTCGTGCTCTCCAAGGGTCACGCGGCTCCCTGCTATTACGCGGTGCTCGCCGCCAAGGGCTTCATCTCCCGCGACGAGTACGCAAACTTCCGCCAGCTGCACTCCATTCTGCAAGGTCATCCCGACGCGAAGAAGGTCCCCGGCGTGGACGCTTCCACCGGCTCTCTCGGTCAGGGCGTGTCCATCGCTGTCGGTATGGCGCTCGGTGCCAAGCATCTCGGCAAGGATACGAAGGTCTTCGCCCTCGTCGGCGACGGTGAGAGCCAGGAGGGTCAGATCTGGGAGGCTTACATGGCTGCCGCGCACTATAAGCTTGACAACCTGACCGTCATCATCGACAACAATGGCCTCCAGATCGACGGCACGAACGACCAGGTCATGAGCCTTGGCGATCTGCCCGCCAAGCTCCGCGCGTTCGGCTTTGACCTCGTCGAGCTGCCCGACGGCAACGATCTCGACGCCGTCGAGGCGGCGCTCTCCAAGCCCACCATGCCCGGCAAGCCCAAGGCGATCCTCGCCCACACGGTCAAGGGCAAGGGCGTTTCGTTCATGGAAAATCAGGTCGGCTGGCACGGCAAGGCCCCAAATGCCGAGCAGCGCGAGCAGGCTTTGAAGGAATTGGAGGACTAAGAACATGGCTGATAAAATTGCGACCCGTCAGGCTTACGGCGAAGCGCTGATCGAACTGGTCGAAAAGAACGATAAGGTCGTCGTGCTCGACGCCGACCTCGCCAACGCCACGCAGACCTGCAAGGTCGCCAAGGCGCACCCCGAAAAATTCTACAACTGCGGCATTGCCGAGGCCAACATGGTCGACATCGCCGCCGGTATGTCCACGATGAACCTCATCCCCTACTGCTCTTCGTTTGCGATGTTTGCGGCCGGCCGCGCCTATGAGCAGATTCGCAACTCCATCGCCTATCCCCACTTCAATGTCAAAATCTGCGCGACCCATGCGGGCGTCAGCGTCGGCGAGGACGGCGGCAGCCACCAGTGCATCGAGGACATCGCCCTCATGCGCGCCATCCCCGGCATGACGGTCATCTGCCCCGCGGACGCCAACGAAGCAAAGGCCGCCACCATGGCGATTGCTGATTTCGAAGGCCCCGTCTACATGCGCCTTGCGCGCCTCGCCACCCCCGTTTTCGAGGGCGACATGGTCAAGCCCTTTGAAATCGGCAAGGCCAACGTCCTGCGCGAGGGCAAGGATGTTGCGATCTTCGCGACCGGTCTCATGGTCAGCGAATCCCTCGCCGCCGCGGAGAAGCTCGCCAAGGAAGGCATCGACGCTGCCGTCATCAACATCCACACCATCAAGCCCATCGACGCAGAGTGCGTGACGAAGTACGCCGTACAGTGTGGCAAGGTCATCACCGTCGAGGAGCACAGCGTCATCGGCGGTCTGGGCGACGCCGTAGCCGACGTCCTGATGGGTAAGGTCAACTGCAAGTTCCATAAGATCGGCGTGAACGACCGCTTCGGCCAATCCGGCAAGGCGGCGGACGTGCTGCGCGAGTATGGCCTGACAGCGGATCAGATCGCCGAGACCGTCAAGGCGAACATCTGATGAACACCGCGCCCGAGTGCGTCGACATGACGGAATCACTGCGCCGCGGCGCAGGCCGCCTGCTTTATGACGGAGATGAAGGCTTTCTCGTCCTCAGCACGGACGGAACGTTTCTGCTGAGCGACATACAGGACAGCGCGCTTCTGTGCGAAAAGATTCGCACGCTCTGCCCTGCCGTTCCCAAGCTGTTCACCGTCAAAAGTGACGATGCCGCAGCAGCGCTGATGCGGGAATTCTCCCTGCACGATTCCATGCGCTGCACGCAGTGGGTCTATGAAAAGGGCGAGCCACCCTGCCCCGTCACGGCGGACATCCGCCCGCTGGCGCAGGAGCACGCGGCGCTGGCCGCGTCCGTCTATCACGACGGCGACGGTGCGTACATCCGTAACCGCATCGAACACGGCGCACTCTTCGGCGTATTTGAGAGCGATGCCCTCGCAGGCTTCGCCGGTTTTCATGACGACGGCAGCATGGGCATGCTCGAAATTCTACCGCCGTTCCGCCGCCGCGGGTATGCCGCGCAGCTGGAAGCATTTCTGATCGCCGCGGCGCTGAAGGAGGGCCGCACGCCCTACTGCCACGTGGTCGACGGAAACGAAGCGTCGCTGCATTTGCAGCGGAAAATGGGCCTCACCTGCACCCGCCTTCCCGCGATCTGGGTCAATTAAGCAAAGAAAGGAGACAAAGCGAATCGGTTTTGTCTCCTTTTTTCAAAAATATCGCAAATCCTCTTGCAAAATCAAATTTCTGTGTTACAATACAATTAGTTCCAAACGTACCAAACATTTGAAATAACTTTTTATCAAAGGAGAAGATATTATGCCGCTCGTAACATCTACTGAAATGTTCAAAAAAGCCTATGACGGCGGATACGCCATCGGCGCGTTCAACGTCAACAACATGGAGATCGTGCAGGGTATCACCGAGGCCTGCCAGGAAGAGCACGCGCCCGTGATCCTGCAGGTCAGCAAGGGCGCCCGCGCCTACGCGAACCACACCTACCTCGTCAAGCTCGTCGAAGCGGCGGTCGAGTGCTGCCCCGATATCCCCATCGTGCTGCACCTGGACCACGGCCCGGATTTTGAGACCTGCAAGTCCTGCATCGACGGCGGCTTCACCTCCGTCATGATCGACGCCTCCTCCAAGCCCTTTGCCGAAAATATCGAGATCACGAAGAAGGTCGTCGAGTACGCACATGACCACGGCGTCGTGGTCGAGGCCGAGCTCGGCACCCTCGCCGGTATCGAGGACGAGGTCAAGGTCGCCGCGCACGAGGCGTCCTACACCCATCCCGAAGAAGTCGAGGAATTCGTCTCCAAGACCGGCTGCGACTCCCTTGCCATCGCCATTGGTACCTCTCACGGCGCTTACAAGTTCAAGCCCGAGCAGTGCACCGTCAATGAGCAGGGCATCCTCGTCCCGCCCCCGCTGCGCTTTGATGTGCTGAAGGAAGTCTCCAAGCGTCTGCCCGGCTTCCCCATCGTGCTGCACGGCTCCTCCTCCGTCCCGCAGGAGTATGTCAAGATGATCAACGAGCACGGCGGCAAGATGCCCAACGCTATCGGCGTGCCCGAGGATCAGCTGCGCGAGGCCGCAAAGCTCTCCGTCTGCAAGATCAACATCGATTCCGACCTGCGCCTTGCCATGACCGGCACCGTGCGTGCTTTCCTCGATGAGCACCCCGACAAGTTCGACCCGCGTGAATACCTCAAGCCCGCCCGTGCCAACATCAAGGAGCTCGTCCGCCACAAGCTCGTCGACGTACTCGGCTGCGCCGGCAAGGCCTAAGCGATAAGGAGAACTGCTATGAGTGAACTGAAAGGCGCGTGCATCATCGGCCAGTCCGGCGGCCCGACCTCCGTCATCAACGCGAGTGCTTACGGCGTCATCCGCACGGCGCTCGATTCCGGCTGCATCACGAATGTCTACGGCGCAGAGCACGGCATCAAGGGCGTGCTGGCCGACAGACTCTTCGACATGAGTCAGGAAGACCCGAAGGAGCTGGAGCTTTTAAAGTACACCCCCTCCTCCGCCCTCGGCTCCTGCCGCTACAAGATGAAGGACCCCGACGAGGACGACACCGATTACAAGCGCATCCTTGAGGTATTCAAAAAGCACGACGTCCGCTATTTCTTCTACAACGGCGGAAATGACTCGATGGATACCTGCAATAAGATCAGCAAGTACATGCAGAAGGTCGGCTACGAGTGCCGCGTGATGGGTGTGCCCAAGACGATCGACAACGACCTCTACGGCACCGACCACTGCCCCGGCTACGCAAGCGCCGCAAAGTACATCGCAACGAGCCTGATGGAGGTCTATCAGGACGCGCACGTTTACGACACGGGCATGATCTGCATCGTCGAGATCATGGGCCGCCACGCCGGTTGGCTGACTGCCGCCGCCGCGCTCGCGACGAAGTACGGCGCGGGTCCCGACCTCATCTACCTGCCCGAGACTGATTTCGACATGGATACCTTCCTTGCCGACGTCCAGCGCGTTTATAAGGAGACCGGCAGCTGCATGGTCGCCGTGTCCGAGGGCATTCATTATGCCGACGGCAGCTTCGTGTCCGAGGCCAAGACCAGCGCGACGGACGGCTTTGGCCACGCGCAGCTCGGCGGCCTCGCCGCGCTGCTGGCGAGCATCGTGAAGGAAAAGACCGGCGCGAAGGTGCGCGGCATTGAGCTGTCGTTGCTCCAGCGCTGCGGCGCACACCTCGCAAGCGAGACCGATATCGAAGAGGCCGTCATGGCCGGTCGTGCCGCGGTGGAGAACGCCGTCGCCGGCATCACCGACAAGATGGTCGCCTTTGAGCGTGAGACTGTGGACGGCCACTACGTTTGCAAGACGAAGCTGCTACCGCTCACCTCAGTCGCGAACTTCGAGAAGAAGATCCCGCTCGAGTGGATCAACGACTCTCACAACGGCGTCAAGCAGGAGTTCATCGACTATGTCCTCCCCCTCATCCAGGGCGAGCCCAAGCTCCCGAAGGAGGACTCCCTCCCCCGTTTCGCCAAACTCAAAAAAGTGCTGGCCAAGTAAATTTTTCAGTAAAAAAGGAACCGATTTGAAAGAATCGGTTCCTTTTTTATCCTGGTCCACGCATTCCGCTTATCCCGTGGACCACTCACCGAGAATATCCATGGTGAGCGGCAGCGTCGTTTCCTTTGTGCCGCTTTCCGTGTAGAGCGTCAGCGTGACGGTGTTATCCTGCGCGTGATAGGTTTCCGCCCGTGCGGTCACGCCGAGGTGCTCACTCAGGCGCGCAAGCTGCGCGTCCGCCTTATCCCAGTCGACCTCGCTGCGCTGAGAGCCCCCCCTCCGCGGCGTTCCAGCGGTAGACAAAAACGCACGACATGCCGTCGCCAAAGGTGCTGCGCGTAATGAGTTCGCTGCGCCCATCTCCCGTGAGATCAAGCGGCCACGCACCGTCGCCTTCCGCCGCATCATCAAAGTCATAGCCAAAGGCCCTGCCCACATAGACAAAGCCCTGCTCCGTCAGCGCATAGAAGTAACAAACCGTCATATTCAAGCCTTGGATCGTTTCAATCTCGAAGCCCGGAAAGCCGAGCACATCGTCCCATGCAGTCAGGGAGACTTTTTCGGCAGCGTCGCTATTTCCGATCCAAGTGCCGCGATCCACGCCGAACGGTATGTCGATCTCCGTACCGTCCGCGCCAAAGAGCGCGTAGCGCGCATAGCCAGCCTCATCCGGCTCGTAGACCTTCAGCGTGACAGTCTAACCGCCGACCTCCTCGGTCTGCGTGAGCAGCGCGGTGGGCGCGTCAGCCTCCTCCGGTGGCAATTCCTCTATGATGGGCTGCGGGGTGCGGCTTGCTAAGATGATGCTGACAAGCGCCGCTGCCACCAGCAGCGGCAGCGCGATCTTTCGGCTCATATCCTCTTCCTCCTGTTATTCTTCTTATAGAACAGCATAACAGCGGGCAGCGGAAATGACAAGTTACAAAGTGATGACATTCCAGTTACAGGAATGTAACAAAGCGAGAGGAAGTTCCTCTCGCTTTGTTTCTTTACAGGATGATACAGATGAGACCGCCCGTGCCCTCGTTGATGATGCGCTCAAGCGTCTGGCGGAGCTTGAGGCGCGCGTCGTCCGGCATGTGCTTGAGCTTTGCCTGCAAGTCTTCGTTCACGATCTCGTGGAAGCTGCGGCCGAAGATGTTGGACTGCCAGATCTTCGTTGTGTCGCCCTCGAACTCCTGCAAGAGGTAGTTGACCATGTCCTCGCTCTGCTTTTCGTTGCCGACGATGGGCGAAACCGTCGTTTCGATGTCGGCGCGGATGATGTGCAGGCTCGGCGCGCTCGCCTTGAGCCGCACGCCGTAACGCCCACCCTGCTTCATGATCTCCGGCTCCTCCAAGTTCAGCTCGTCGACCGTCGGCACAACGATGCCGTAGCCTCTCTCGCGCGCATCGGACACCGCCTGCGCCACCTTGTCGTACTCCGCCTTGACCGACGAGAGCTCAGTGAGAAGGCTCAGCAGATCGCCGTCATCCTTCACATCGAAGCCCGACTGCTCGCTCAGCGTCCGGTAGAACAGCGCGCGCGGGAGCTGCAATTCCGCCGCGGCGACGCCCGTGCCGAGCTGAATGGACGTGATGCGCGCGCTGCTGACGCTTTCGCAGCCGCCGATGGCGCTGATCGCGCCCTGCACCTCTCGGATACAGTGGAGGCTGCCTGTGTTCTCGCGGATGGCCTGATAGAGGCCGCTTTTGATCGGGTGATCGTCGGCAAGCGCCTCGACCCACGGCGGGATGAAGAGGTCCAGCTCGCAGAGCGGGAACTCGTAAAGGATGGCCTTGAGAATCATTCCCACTGCGTTGTCGTCGAGCGTCAGGCAGTTGACGGGCAGACATGTCACGCCGTAGCGTGAAGCGATATCCCTTGCCATTGCCTGCACGCGATCGCTTTCCGGCTCTGTCGCGTTGAGCAGAACGAGAAATGGCTTGCCGATCTCCTGCAATTCGCGGATGACGCGGCCCTCGGCCTCTATGTAGTCCTCGCGCGGGATATCAGTGATACTGCCGTCGGTCGTCACAACGACGCCGATGGTCGAATGCTCGCGGATGACGCGCGTTGTGCCAAGCTCCGCCGCCTCACTCATCGTCACCTCGTGGTCGAGCCACGGCGTCGAGACCATGCGCGGGCTCTCACCCTCCATCTGCCCCGTCGCGCCCGGGATCATATAGCCCACGCAGTCGATGAGCCGGACCGAGCAGCTGCTTCCCTCGTCGAGCGCGATGTCCACCGCCTCTTCCGGCACGAACTTCGGCTCCGCCGTCATCACCATGCGGCCGCTGCCGCTCTGCGGCAGCTCATCCTTGGCCCGCTCACGGCGGTAAACGTTGTCGATGTTCGGGATGACCTGCGTTTCCATAAAGCGCTTGATGAACGTCGACTTGCCCGCGCGCACAGGGCCGACGACGCCGATGTAGATGTCCCCCGCCGTGCGGGTCGAAATATCCTGATAGATCTCCGTATTCATGCTCATACCTTCTTCCTCCGTTCCTCAGCGCCTGCGTGGGATCAGCAGCAGCTTTCCGATCACCGCGGCGGATTCCTCCTTGAGCTCGTTGGCCGCGAGGATGGCCTCGACCGTCGTGCGGTACAGCTTGGCAATATCCCACAGCCGCTCGCCCTGCTTCATCGCGCGCAGCACGAGCGAGGGGACGTTCTCGTCCTTTTTCCCGCACTCCTCGGCCTCAAGCGACTGAAGACACGGATAGCACGGCGTTTCCGCCACGCTGACGGCAAACGTTACAGGGAAGCGCAGCTCCACGCCGTCCGCGCCGACGGACGCGGCGATCTCGCCCGCGTACATGTCCTGCACCCGCGCCTGTCCGCTGCCCGGAAGGTCGGTCTCGAGCAGCACCTCGCTCCGCCGCTCGGAGAGCAGCGGCACGGCGTTTTCGTCGAGATACAACACGCGCAGATTCGCTGTCGCGCGCAGCGACGCGCTCTCTCCCCCGCCGCTCACGCCCGCGCTGCTGAAGATCACGTCCGTCGCCAGCACCGTCTGCACCTCGGCCCCGGTCTCGATCTTTTCGCGCACGAGCTGCTCGCGCAGCGCCAGCGCCGCGCTGTCGCACAGCTCGACCGTCTCCGTCTTCGCGGTCAGGTCGTAGGCCGTGCTGTAAAGGTCCGCCACACAGCAAACGCTTTTCACCTCGCGCACCGCTGTGAACGCGCTGATGTAGAGCCGCAGCGAGATGGCGCGGTTGTTGTCCGGCTCGCTCTCGCTGCCGACATGGATCTCCGCGCCTGTCAGGCGCAGCGACGCGCGCACCGTCGTCTCGCCCTCCTCTTCGGCAAGGCCGTCGAGAATCTGCGAAAACGGCAATTCACTGCTCATCGACGCAAGATTCCCGCTCTCATCCAAGTAGATGGCATCCAGCCGCGCGACGCCCTTGAGCACGATCTTGTTGCCGATCGACTTGCAGTCAGTCACGCGCAGCGCGCACTTTGTGCGTAAAAGCTCCTGAATGGGCTCCTTCGTGCCCGAAAGCAGCACTTCATCGGAAAACGTGAAGTCCTTTTCCCGAATGGCGCGGATGATGCCGATGTCCTTCTTTTCGCACAGCGTTTCGATCTTGTAGGCTTCCTGCTCCTTCACGCCGCTGCACACGCTCAGCGACGCGGGCACGTAGGGCGTAAGCGTCAGCTCCACGTTCACGCGCGTAAACACCTTACGCGGATTGAGCATGCGCACTTCGCACGAGCAGAGCCGGCCGTCGAGGCAGCTGTCCGCGCTGCCGCTCAGCGTGCGCCCCTCGATCGTCTCGTCGAGCGGCAGCGTGTATTCAAACGACTTCATCCCCTGCGCGTCCTCGGCCACGTACAAAAGCGTCATGCGGACCGTGCCCGACACCTGTGCTTTTCCGTCTGCGATCTCACGGCTGCGCAGGAAAAGGCACCCGCTCGCATCCACGATGCGGGCGATGTCCGGCAGATAGTCCGGCACGATGGTCTCCGTTGTCTCCTCGCGGTTCTCGCTGAGCTGCGGTAACGCCTGATAACAGGCAAACTGCTCCTTTTTCAATTCCAGTTCCATTGCAGTCCCTCTCCTTCGGCTAAGTGGTTACTGCACTCTATGCACTGTGGACGCGCGTTATGCTTCCTCCCTGACGCCAAATACGCGCCGCAGCAGCGACGAGAGAACCTTGGGTGACTTCCAAACGACAATTTTCATGCTTTTCCCCCTCCCAATATTCATGCCCTTTTCAACCAATGTTAAAATCTGCGCAGGCAGCCGATGCCGCAGAAGATGAGAAGAAACGCGACCAGAAACATCAGCGCCCCCACCGGAAAAACAGCCGCAATGAAAATACCGAGCCCCAGCGCCAGCGCGCAAACACCCACGCAGCGCCACGGGCCGAACAGCGGCGGTCCCGGCGGGCGCGGCGGCGGATTCGAATACATGCTTTTCCCCTCCTCTCCCGGCGTTCGCCTGCTCCATTCTATACAAAAGCGGCCGCCGCGTTCCTGCTTTATCGTGACAAAGCGTCGAACTTCGTCATGTTGGCCTTTGTAATACTTGACATTCTCTCATCTTTATGTAATATTAAGAACAACTTCACTTGATCGCGGCTCTGCGAGCGTGTTCCGCACTGACCGCAACGGAAAGGACGGCACACCCATGCAGGAAATGAGCAGAAGAAATCAGCACTTTACCGACTCCGTCATTCGCAGAATGACGCGTATCTCCAACGAATGCGGCGCGATCAACTTAGCGCAGGGCTTCCCCGATTTTGACCCGCCCAAGGAGATGATGGACCGCCTCGAGGTCGTGAGCCACGAAGGTCCCCATCAGTACCCCATCACGATGGGTGCGCCGAATTTCCGCCAGGCCATCGCGCACAAATGCGGTCACTTCATGGGCCGCACCATCGACCCCGAGACTGAGATCGTCGCGACTATCGGCTCGACCGAAGCGATGGTCGACACGCTCTTTGCCCTGACGAATCCGGGCGACCGCGTCGTGATGTTCTCCCCGTTCTTCGAAAACTACCGCGCACAGGTCATCATGGCCGACTGCGAGCCGGTCTTTGTCCCTCTGAATCCGCCGACGTTCTCCTTTGACCCGAACGTGCTCGAAGATGCGTTCCGCGGCGGCGCGAAGGCCATCATCATCTGCAATCCCTCGAACCCGAGCGGCAAGGTCTTCACCGAGGAAGAGCTCAAGACCATCGCCGACCTCTGCATCCGCTACGACGTTTACGCCATCATGGACGAGGTGTATGAGCACATCATCTACGACGGCCGCAAGCACGTCTACATGAACAGCATCCCCAGCATGTGGGAGCGCACGGTCTCCTGCTCGTCGCTCTCCAAGACCTACTCCGTCACCGGCTGGAGACTCGGCTATGCCATCGCGCCGGAGAACATCATGGCGCGCATCCGCCAGTACCACGACTTCAACGCCGTCGGCTGCCCGTCGCCTCTGATGGAGGCCGCCGTCGTCGGCCTCAACATGCCGCTGAGCTACTATGACGAGTTCGGCGCGCACTACGCGCACATGAAAAAGATCTTCACCGAGGGCATGCGCGACATCGGCATCCCCTTCACCGATCCCGAGGGCACGTACTTCGTGCTGGCCGACATCTCCCCGTACCTCAAGAAGGGCCAGAGCGACGTCGACTTCTGCGAGCAGCTGGCGAGAAAAGCCGGCGTCGGCGCCGTGCCGGGCAGCTCGTTCTTCAATGAACCGATCAACAATATTGTGCGTCTGCACTTCGCGAAGAAGGATGAGACGCTGTACGCCGCGCTGGATCGGCTGAATCATATCAAGGATATGATGTGAGTTTTCCGCACAGCGGAAAGAGAAAAGCAGCACCGCGGGTGCTGCACGAAATAAAGGGGGCCATTCTCTCACGTGAGAGAATGGCCCCCTTACACCCCCAAGAGAACGCAAGGGGCCTTGCCCCTTGACCCCGCACATTGGCAGTCTCAATCTTGAATATCTGCTCGGCCTGCGGAATCAGGTGCGGTGTACATGGCTTCGCCATGAATCTTCTGCTATTCGTTACTGGTTGCAACCGCGCCTTACTATCGTGAGGCGCGAGTGACGTTACCTCGGCGGCAGACTGCGTGCGGAATGCGGCATTGCTGGCGCTCGCCGCATTGATAGGTGCCTCGGTAGACGGTGATTAGTCTGCACTCCCACGAGACTGGCAGAGCGGCAGCGGATGATAGAAGCAGAGACAAATCGTGTAGCAACACCCAACACGGCAACGCCGCGCGCAGGCATCTGCATTCCGGAGGCACAAAGGTCATTCAAGCCCGAAACTGCCAATCTAAACCTTTCTCTTGGGGGATTTAAAGGGGGCTATTCTCTTTCGTGAAAGAGAATAGCCCCCTTTGATTCGCTCCCCCTGCGGAACGCAGGGATATAACTCCGCTGTTTACAGCATCGAGATCTGTTCCTCCTCCGAGGAACCAACCGCCTCTGGACCTCCGAACCGAGAGATAAATTCTTCCTCGGAAAGAACCGGAACCCCCAGTTCCTTTGCCTTTTTCGTCTTCGACGAATTCGATTCCCCGTCGTTGCTGACGAGGTACGTTGTCTTCCCCGAGACGCTGCCGGTCACGGCGCCGCCTTGCTGTTCGACGTAGGCTTTGAACGCGCTGCGGTTTTTGAAGAGGTGCACATCGCCCGTGATGACGAAGCTCAGACCTTTGCAGGTTCCGTCGGCCTCCTGCTTGGGGGCGACGTCCTCCAGTGTGAGCTCTGCCATCAGGCGGTCGAAGAGGTTTTTGTTTTCATCGTCAGCAAACCAGTTCAGGAGCGCGTTTGAACGCTCGACGCCGATGCCGTCCACGTCCTCGAAGCCCTCGCCGCTCTCGATGCGTGATAAAAAGCCCTTCGTGCCGAGCGCTGCGATGAGCTTCTTGCCCGCGTCCGCGCCGATGTTTGGGATGCAGAGGGCGAAGATCAGGTGGATGGGGTCGACTTTGCGGCTCTTTTCGATGGCCGCCAACAGGTTCGCGCAGGACTTTTCGCCAAAGCCTTCGAGCTTTACGATCTCGTCCGCGTGCGCGTCCAGATGATAGAGGTCGGCAAAATCGCGCAGATAGCCGCGGTTGACGAACTCGTGCAGCGTTTGCACGGAGAGGCCGTCGATATCAAGCCCGCCCTTGCTCGCAAAGCGGACAAAGCGCTTCAAGTGCTTGGCGGGACAGTTCGGATCGGTGCAGCGCAGCGTCTTCACGCCGCTTACCGGACTGATACGCACCTCGGTCGCCGCGCCGCAGACGGGACAGGCCGTCGGGACTTCATAGCTGCCCTCGGCCCTGACGACCGCGATGCACTTCGGGATGATCTTGTTGGCCTTGATGATGCGAAGCTCGGTCTTGCGGTCCTTGCCGATGCCGAGGCGCTCGAGCTCGCTGACGTTACAGAGGCTTGCGCGCGTGACAGTCGTGCCCTCGAGCTGCACAGGGTCAAAGACCGCGACCGGCGTGATGGTTGAAGCCGCGCACGACCATTCGATGTGGTCGAGCACCGTGTCGGCGGACACGTCCGCCCACTTGTAGGCAAGACCCGCGCGCGTCGCGTGATGGCCCGTCACGCTGCCGGTCGCTGCGTAGTCCGTGTCGTCGTAGGTGATGACAAGGCCGTCCACGGGAATGCCCATCTCGCCGGAGTCGACCTTTTTCGTCCAGCGCGCGATGGCGTCGGGCAGGTCCTTCGCGCTCATGCGCTCGCGCTCGACAGTTGTAAAGCCCATTTGGTCAAGATAGTCCATCCGCGCGCCCCAGGAGCGGATCACTTCATCCGTGTGGACGAGCGTGAACGGTGTGAATGTCACGTTTCGCTCTTTTACCTTGTCGAGATTCGTCTTGTCGAGCGCCAGCGTGCCGGCGGCGAGGTTGCGGGGGTTTGCGTAGCGGTCGTCCGCGTCCTCGAGCGTGTCGTTGATGGCCTCGAAATCTGCGTAGGAGATGGTCGCCTCGCCGCGCACGACGAGGTGGCCCTTGTCGCTGATTTTCGCGGGAATACCGCGGATGGCGGAGGCCATATAGGTGATGTTCGTGCCGACGGTGCCGTTGCCGCGCGTCAAAACGCGCGTGAGCGCGCCGCCGTCATACGTCGCCACAAGCGTCGAGCCGTCGAGCTTCCACGAGAGCCAAATGTCGCGCTCGCCCGCCCAGTCCTGCAATTCCGCTACCTTTTTCGTCTTGGCGAGCGAGAGCGCGGGGTACTCGTGCGCCTCCTTCTCCCCCTCGCCGTCCATTTCGTTCCCGGAATGGCTCGTCACCTGCGTGGGACTGTCGGGCCGGACATAGCCGGTCTCTTTTTCAAGAGCGGTCAGCTCGTCAAACAGAGCGTCCCACTCGTAGTTCGTCATCTGCTCCTCCTGCCCGCCGTAGTAAGCGTCGGAGGCGGCATTCAGCCGTGTTACGATCTCGTCGATCCGGATATTTTTGTCCATAGTGCGTTCCCTCTCTCCGGCGGTGCGCAAAAGGCAGTCAGCCGTTGTTCATGATGTAATCTTCCGCGTTCTGCTTCATGTCCTCGCCATTGCTGAAATAGGTGTAATTGTCCGGCACGGAGCCGACGATAACGGTCTCCGCCACGGAATAGGTGTTGCTGAATTTTGTCGTGGTGGAAAAGCCCGGCAGCAGGATACTGACGTAGACGTCCACCACAAGATAAATCTGGTGCTTCGTCTGGTTGATGCCCGCCGACGTGAACGCATTTTCAAAATGCGCGCTCGACGAGCCGACCGACTGCATCCGCACGCGGATCAGCGGCCCGCGCCCCGCCAAAAACGGCGAGCCGAGCAGCGTGCCGACCGGCACGGAGAGTTCCTTCGTCGTCACCTCGGAGAGCTTTTCGAGTACCTCGTCGATGATGGCGGACTGCAAACGGTTGAACTCCGCCATGTTGCTCTTGACCGCCGTGATCTTTCCCTCGTTGTCCTTTTCAAAGGAGATGAGCTGGTCGTAGTCCACACCGCCGCTGTAGATCGTCTCGTTCACGGCGGCGGTCACGATGCCGTTGACCGTATTTGACACGCGCGCCGTTGCGAGAGACGTGAGCACGGGTTTTAGGTGCGTCATTGCCACGATGGTGAGCGCCAGCAGCGCCGCAAGCAAAAACAGCACAAGCAGCAGCGCCCGCTTCTTTCCTGAAAGTCTCCTGTGTCTCCATTTCGGCACAGAGCCTCACCCCGATTCCAGTGAAGCCTATGCCGCGCGGGCTTTTCCCTATTCGCCCAGCGCCATGACGAGCTTCTTGAACGCCTTGCCGCGCTCCATGAAGTTCGCGAACTGGTCGAACGCCGCGCATGCGGGCGAAAGCGTCACGATGTCGCCGCGCACTGCGCGCTCGTAGGCGGTTTTTACGCAGTCCTCCAGACTCTCGCAGCGCACGATCTCGGGGCTGCCGTGATAGCCTGGGCACTCGCGCACGGCCTTTTCGATGGCGTCCGCTGTCGCGCCGCACAAAATAAGCAGCTTGACGTGCTTTACCACCTCGGGTGCAAGGGGTGCAAAGGGAATATGCTTGTCATATCCGCCCGCGAGCAGAATGACCTTTTCGTTGAACGCGTTGAGCCCCGCGATGGTACGCGTCGGGCTCGACGCGATGGAATCGTTGTACCACTGCACGCCGCGGATCGTCCGCACCGGCTCGATGCGGTGCTCGACGCCGACAAAGGTACGCGCAGTCTCGCGCATGACCTCGTAGGGCACCAAACCGTCGAGCGCCGTCACGGCGGCGAGGTAGTTTTCGACATTGTGCATCCCCGGCAGACGGATGTCAGAGATCTGCATGACCGCTTCCTCGCATCCGTCATGGCGCAGGACGATGGTATCTCCGCGAAGGAATGCGCCGTCCGCGACCTCTTCGCGGCGGCTGAAGAGCCGCATCCGCGCGGATACCTTTTCCGAAAGAGAGCGCGTGATGTCGTTGTCTTCGTTGAAAATAGCGATGTCGCCCTCGTGCTGATGGAGATAGATATTCTCCTTCGCCGCGATGTACTCGTCCATATCCTTGTGCACATCCAGATGGTTCGGCGCAAGGTTCGTCATCACCGCGATGTGCGGCGAGCGCTTCATATCAAGCAGCTGGAACGACGAGAGCTCGACGACCGCGAAGTCTTCAGGCTGCATCTTCTCCGCGTCGCACAGCAGCGGATGGCCGATGTTGCCGCCGAGATACACGGTCTTCCCCGCCGCGCGCAGCATTTCGGCGATGATGCTCGTTGTGGTGGTCTTGCCGTCGCTGCCCGTCACACCGATGATCGTACATGGGCAGACCTCGAAAAAGATCTCCATTTCCGACGTCACGATGCTGCCGCGCGCTTTCGCCTCGAGCAGCGCCGGAACGTCCGGCCGCATGCCCGGCGTGCGAAAGACAACGTCCGCGCGCAGATCGTCAAGATACGCCTCGCCCAAATGCAGCTGCGCGCCCAGTGCTTCCAGCTGCGGCGCACGCTCGCCAAGCGCCTCGCGGCTCTTTTTGTCGCAGGCGATGACCTGCACACCGTTTCGGCACAAAAGCTCGATGAGCGGCGTGTTGCTCACGCCGATGCCGAGCACTGCCGCTGTTTTTCCCCGCAGGGAGGATAGATATTCCTGTATCGTCATAGACGTTCATCCTTTCGTCTGCACATACAAATTCATTATATAGTATAGCGCAGGAACGGCAAAATAGCAATGCATTTTCCGTTGACAAGCCCCGCGCCATGGGCTAAAATAGTTGTGCGAGTATGACAGACAGTCGCGCGGCGAGGCCGAAAGGCCCGCTGTGAGGAAAGTCCGGGCTCCACAGGGCAAGGATAACGGGTAACGCCCGCCCAGAGCGATCTGAGGAAAAGTGCAACAGAAATAGACCGCCCGAGGTATGCAAGTATCTCAGGTAAGGATGGAAAGGTGCGGTAAGAGCGCACCCGTCGGCTCGAGAGTGTCCGATGCTGTAAACTCTATCCGGAGCAACACCGGTATGGGAGCAATAGGTTGGCCCGACCGCTCCCGGGGTGGCTGGAGTACCGCGGCAACGCGGCGCGTAGATAGATGACTGTCAAATACAGAACCCGGCTTACAGTCATGCTCGCGCAAAATATGAGAGGGACGGCGGAAATCGCCGTCCCTCCCGTTTTTCTGACATAAACTGTCCAAAATGCAGAAAAAGCGGCGGGAACTCCCGCCGCTTTCCTTTTTTATAGAATCAAACTTCCTTCTTGCCGATGCGGATGAGACGCACGACCACGGGGCTCAGCACCACGTTGAACAGCAGCTCGAAGATAAAGTTCGCGCCGACAAGGCCAACGATCATATACTGGCCGACGTTTGCACCAAAGCCCATCGCATCCGCCCAGCCGCCGATGGTCTCCATAAAGAAGAGCAGGCAGCCGATCAGGAACACGCCGGTATTGACCACCGGGCAGACCACAGCAGCCACCGCCACGGCAAGCGTACGGTTCTTGTTCTCAAGCGCCTTGTAGACAAGGCCGGAGAGAAGGCCCGCCAGCGTACCCTTGACGAGCACCGTCAGGATCGTGCCGAGCGCGTTGACACCGAGGAACGCCGCCGCGTCGCCGCTGAGCAGCACGACCACGCCAAACACAAAGCCGAGCCACGCGCCAGCACCTGCGCCGTAGAGCGCCGCACCGATGACGACCGGCACCAGCACCAGCGAAATGCTGAACGTGCCAAACTTGATGAAGCTGCCCATCAGCTGCAGAACGATCACAATGGCGGTGAACAGACCGAGACCGACGATCTTCTGCGTGTTGTTGTTCTTACTCATATGTTTCTCCTTTCACCCGGACGCCGTGCAAGGAGTGATACAGACGTTACAGCAGGAGCACGCCGCGGAAAAAGCTCCTCCTCGCAGCGCACCTTGTTTTTCTGCCGAAACTGGACGTCCGACGTGCCGAGATATAATACCAAACAACGGTGACAATTTCAAGTGGAATATTTATATATTTTTATAGGATATCCATATAAGTTGAGTCAATGCCGAATGTCGGCCATTTCGCCTTTTCGAACGTACAACGCCCATACAGGCGGACGCCTCCAATACGTCAAATTCGGGACTTTCAGTGCGTCAGCAGCAAGAATCTTAGCAGAATATATTGACAGGAAAACTTGGCGCATTTATAATCTTGACAAGAAAACTTGGCAGTGAGGTACCCTATGGAAAAAGAAGATATCTTGGCGATCAGCCGCAGAGAAAACAAAAACAGAGACCTGGCAGAGGCAGAAATGTCCGCGCAAGCCGGCAGCATTGCCAGCCGCATCGGAGCCGGCACGTGCTGCTTCGTTTCGGTTCTATTTGTTTGGGCTGCTAACACGATGCTTTTCAGCCCATGGATCATCTACTTCAGCATTCTTGGTACGCATTATCTGGTAAGATTTATCAAAGCAAAACGGAAAACAGACTTAACGATCACCGTCTTGTATTTCGCAATGTTCATCCTCTGCTTCGTCTTTTTTGTTTTGCGGCTTATTGAGGCAAAGGGATGAACGATGAGTTAAAATTGCGGAACAGATTGAAAGAGGCGCGGTTTGAAAAAAAGCTCTCGCAGTCGCAGCTTGCAGAAATGGTAGGCGTTTCACGAAACACGATCAGTTCGATCGAGACCGGACAATTTAACCCAACTGCCAAGTTGGCTCTCATTCTCTGTATCGCTTTGGACAAGAAATTTGAAGAATTATTTTATTTTTAGGGAGGTCACGATGGATCATTTATTGCTTCTGATATTGGGCATATTCCTGTCAACCCTTGGCACCGTAAATATAAAAGGAAATATCAGCACGATCCATTCCTATAATCGTCGGAAAGTAAAAGAGGAAGATGTTCCCAAATACGGCAAGGCCGTTGGCACGGGAACGCTTGTCATTGGTGTTTCCCTCATGCTATCCTATCTCGTCACATTCTGGAATGCAGATGCCATCGATTATATCGTTCTTCCGGCGCTGGTGATCGGCTTATCTTTCATTCTATATGGACAAATCAAGTACAACCACGGTATCTTTTAACCGTTCACCCTTTCATAAGATCCTGCCCTTACAAGGGAGTTCTTCATTCACGCACCGAAAGTTGAAATAGAAAAAGAGCTTGAGAATATCTTCTCAAGCTCTTTTTGATCAATGTAATTGTATGTCACAACAGAAGCCGCCGTGTACGCCGCAGCAGGACAAAGATATGTCACAGGATATCACACTGCTGAAAAAGTCAGCATTTGCAAGGGGTTTAGTCCTGGTCCCAGTTGTGGTAGGTGTTCTGGACATCCTCGTTGTCGTCGAGCATGTCGAGCAGCTTTTCCATGTTCTTGATGTCCTCGTCGCTCTCGAGCTTGACGTAGGTCTGCGGGACGAGGCTGATGTCCGCGCTGACGAAGGCATAGTTCTTCTCCTCGAGGGCCTTGACGACGTCGTTGAACGCGTCGGGGTCGGTCGTGATCTCGAAGACGTTATCCTCGGCGTTGAAATCGTCGGCACCGGCGTCGAGCGCATCCATCATGACGGCATCCTCGTCGTAGTCGCCGTCCTCGTTGTCGATGATGATGACGCCCTTGCGGTCGAACGACCAGCTGACGCAGCCCTGCGCGCCCATGCCCTTGCCGTACTTATCGAAGTAATGGCGGACCTCCGGCGCGGTGCGCTGGCGGTTGTCGGTCAGCGCTTCGACGATGACAGCCACACCGCCGGGGCCATAGCCCTCGTAGGTGACGGACTCGTAGTTGTCGGTGTTGCCAGAGCCGAGCGCCTTGTCGATGGTGCGCTTGATGTTGTCGTTGGGCATGTTGGCAGCCTTCGCCTTGGCAATGACGGTCGCGAGACGGGAGTTGTTATTCGGATCGCCCGAGCCGCCCTGCTTGACGGCGACGATGATCTCCTTGGCGATCTTGGTGAAGGCGGCGCTGCGCTTGGCGTCAGCCGCGCCCTTCGTCTTTTGAATATTGTGCCACTTGGAATGTCCGGACATGATGTGATCTCTCCTTACAGATAGTATTGAATGACGTCTCTGTGCGACGTCGATATTACGGTTTTCACCTCGGGGAAATGCTCCTCCAAATACGCCTTGACCGCCGGGCAGACGACGTTCTCCGTCGGAAAATGCCCCGCGTCGATCAGGTTGAGTCCCCGCGTATCCAGAAAATCGTTGTAGCGCAGATCGCTCGTCACGAACGTATCGCAGCCCTGCGCAATGGCCTGCGGGATGTATTCGCCGCACGCGCCGCCGCCGACGGCCACGCGGTACACCCGCCCGCTGCCGCGGCAATAGCGCAAGCCGCCGCAGCCGAGTAATTCTATCACATCCCGCAGGAACTCTTCAAGCCCTTTTTCGCAGGAAAGTGTGCCGATCCGGCCAATTTTTTCGTCGTTGAGCAAAAAAATATCGTTCAGGCCCAGTTTTTTCGCCAGACAGTCGTTCACGCCGCCGTCCGCGGCGTCCAGATTCGTGTGCATGCAGATGGCGGAAATACCGTTTTTGACGAGCGTGGTCAAAACGCCGCCGAGGCGCGTGTCGGGCCGAAGGGTCTGCATCTCGCGCTCGTGCCAGCGCACGTTCATCACCGGATGGTGGGACACGATGAGCTGCGCGCCGCAGTCGATGGCCTCCTGCACCACGCGCTCGGTGATATCGAGCGCGACTAAAATGTGCTCGACCTCCTGCTCGGGATCGCCGACGAGGTGGCCGACATTGTCCCAGTCCATCGCGCTCTCGCGCGGCGCCCAGGAAAAAAGCCTCTGTTCGATCTCATGTACCGTTGCCATGTTCCCACTCTCCTTTTCTTCTCTCGATCTCTTCGATGAGATTTTCAAGATGCGCGATACGCGTCTCCTTATCTGCGAGCGACGAGACGGCGAGGCCGTCTCTCGCCCGATTGAGCTTTATAAGATGCTGCGACAGGTATTCGCCGTACAGCGGGTCAGACCGCAGCAATAAGCCTGTCAGCGCGTCCGCTTCGCTCAGCTCCTGCCCCGTTCCCGCGGTCACGCGGAAGACGACGTAGAGCTGCTCCTTGTCGCGCACGAGCGTCTCGCTCAAAAAGCGGTAGCCGTGCCCGCAGAGCCAACAGCGCAGAAGGTCGACCTTTGTCTGCGGCTGCAAAATGAGCGTATGTACGCCCTCATGCGTCCAGGGCGCGGCCTCGAGAATACCGAGGATCGTCTCGCCGCCCATGCCGGCGATAGCGATGGCGTCGCACTCCTCTGCTTTGATCTCCGCAAGGCCCGGACAGAGGCGAAAATCCATGCGCTCCGTCACGCCGTATTCTCGCGCCGTCGCGCGCGCGTGGTCAAGCGGCAGCGCGTTGATGTCAGACGCAATGGCGCTTTCAATGCGCCCGTGCTGCAAAAGCCACACGGGAAGATACCCATGGTCGGTGCCGACGTCGGCCAGTCTCGCGCCCTGCGGCACAAGGCTTGCGATGCATTGCAGCCGCGGCTGAAGCTGTAATTCCTTTTCCACCGCCGCCCTCCTTTCGCTGAGCGAATAAGACGCATACGGAAGACCCGTATGCGTCCTTTTCTTATTCCTTGACGGGCTTGTTGGCCTCTTCGTTCACGAGAACCAGCAGCTTCTCCACGTCGATCCCGTGGACCATGCAGGCCTCTTCCACCGTCTCACCGCGGGAGCTGGGGCAGCCCAGGCAGTGCATGCCGATCGACAGGAAGATCGGCGCGGTCTGCGGCGCAACGTCCAGAATGTCACCGATGATGGTGTCGCGCTTAATTTCGATCATGTTTGATTCACCTCCGTGAAAATAGCTGAAAATAGTTTATCCCATTTTTCGCACTTTTTCAATAGGAAATATGAAAAAAGAAGCTGCCATAAAGCCAAAAAAGAAAGACGCCCGCATTAGCGGACGTCTTTCGATCAAAACGTTTACAAGAATTACTGCTCAGCGCGCATCTTGGCGAAGCACTCGCTGCAGTAGACCGGACGGTCGGACTTGGGCTCGAAAGGAACCTTGGCCTCGCCGCCGCAAGCTGCGCAGACTGCGGTGAAGTACTCACGGGGGCCACGAGCGGCGTTCTTGCGAGCGTCGCGGCAGGCCTTGCAGCGCTGGGGCTCGTTCTGGAAGCCGCGCTCCGCGTAGAACTCCTGCTCACCGGCAGTGAACACGAACTCTTTGCCGCACTCTTTGCAAACTAAAGTCTTGTCTTCGTACATGATTTTACCCTCTCTTTGAATCAGAAAAAAATATATGCGTTCAGCGTTTGCTGATATCGCCGGAAAAAATGTGCTGCGCAGCCTTGCGGCGAACGCGCTGCACGGCGTTGTCCACCGACTTCGGAGACTTGCCCACGGCCTTCGCGATTTCTCGGCAGGAAAGGCCTTCCAAATAGTACCCTAAGATCTTCGCCTCGAACTCGGACAAGTGCTTGCGGGTACTTTCGAGTAAGCTCTCCACGTGGTCCCGCTCCGCAATGAGAAGCTCGGGGTCTGTGTGGCTGGGGTCTAAAGTACCGGCGGTGTAAGAAGAACTGTCAAAGAAAGGGGTATCAAGGGATATGGATTCGTTCAGCGGATAATGCTTGCCGCGGGAGGCGGCACGGAGTGCGGAGAACAGGCGGTTGCGAATGCAGATCTCTGCATAGGTGCGAAACGACGCCGCCTTGTCAGCGTCATACTCCCGTATCGCCTGAATGAGACCGAACATGCCCTCCTGAATCAGATCCTCCCCGTCGCCGCCGGCGAGGAAAAGCGGACGCGCACACGCGCGCACCATTCCGTAATAGCGCGTGACAAGAAGCTCTTCTGCTTCCCTGTCGCCCGCGGCGGCCATGGCGCACAGCTGCTCATCCGTGCAGGCTGCAAGCTCTTTATGATGGCTCTCATTCTGATGATACTGCATGTATTATACCTTCTGTGCTCAGGTTTTGTCAAGTATTTACGAAAATTCAGTATTAGCGCTAACGATTTTACAGCATTTTTATCACATTGACCAAATTCTCGGCCGCAAGAAGGGCGATTTGTTCTGTTTTTGCCTCAACCATGACGCGGATGAGCGCTTCCGTGCCGCTCGGGCGGACGAGCACGCGTCCCTCGCCGGAGAGCTTCCCCTCCTCCTCCGCGATGGCCGCGGAGAGTGCATCGGACGCCATGATGGCATCCTTGACGCCGCGCTCATGCGAAACGGCGACGTTGAGCAACACCTGCGGATACTGCGGGCAGACGGACGCAAGCTCAGAGGCCTTCTTCCCGCTGCGCGCGAGCACGTCGAGGAACTGAAGCGCCGTCAGCTGACCGTCGCCGGTCGTGGCGTAGTCGGTGAAGATCGTGTGGCCCGACTGCTCGCCGCCAAGCTTGTAGCCGCACTCATTCATCTTTTCGAGCACGTTGCGGTCGCCCACGCTCGTGCAGACGAGGCCGATGCCGTTTTCGCGGCAGAACTCGTGAAGGCCGAGGTTCGACATCACCGTCGCAACGATCGTGCCGCCCGAGAGCTTCCCGCGGCGCTTCATGTCCGAGCCGCAGACGGCAAGCACCTTGTCGCCGTCGATGATGCCGCCCTGCTCGTCGACAAGCAGACAGCGGTCCGCGTCGCCGTCGAACGCGACGCCAACGTCATAGCCGCCCGCGACGACCTTTTGTGCAAGGTCGTCGAGATGCGTCGAACCGCAGTGGTCGTTGATGTTCACGCCGTCCGGCTCGCGGTGGATGAAGTCGCAGAAGCAGCGGAAGCGGCCAAAGAGCTCCGGTGCCGTCGCGGACGACGCGCCGTTCGAGCAATCGACCAGCACGCGCAGGCCGGACAGGTCGCTTTCGATCGTGCCCGCTAAATGGTCGATATACGCCTCGCGCGACTGCCGCAGACCGTGGCGCAGGACGCCGATTTCGCCGTGCGTCGCAGCGGGATAGATGTCGGTGAGAATTTTTTCTTCGACCTGCTCTTCGATCGCGTCGGGCAGCTTGTAGCCCTTTTCGTTGAAGACCTTGATGCCGTTGTGCTCGTAGGGGTTGTGCGAGGCGGAGATCACGATGCCCGCATCCGCGCCTTTAAGCACGGTCAGGTACGCGACCGCCGGAGTCGGCAGCACACCGAACGGCATCACGTCGCCGCCGACGGAGCAGATACCCGCAATCAGCGCACTTTCGAGCATATCGGACGAAATGCGCGTGTCCTTGCCGATGGTGATGACCGGCTTTCTGCCCTTTTCTTCCTTCAAAACGGCCGCGATGGCCTTGCCCGTACGGAACGCGAGATCAGCCGTGAGATTTTCTCCCACGACGCCGCGAATGCCGTCGGTGCCAAACAGTTTTCCCATGATTTTGATTCCTCTTCTCAAAAAGATTTGAAGTTTTGCCGTAAAGTAGTTTGCATTTATAGACTAAGCTGTTCCGGCACTTCGTCCATGCTCTTCGGCACGGAGAGGCCTAAGTGCTCATATGCCTTGCGCGTGACGCAGCGCCCGCGAGGCGTGCGCTGCAAAAAGCCGAGCTGCATGAGATACGGCTCGTAAACGTCCAGCAGCGTGACGGCTTCCTCGCCGATGGTCGCCGCCAGCGTCTCGATGCCAACAGGGCCGCCGCCGTAGTTTTCGATGATGGCGAGCATCATCCGGTGGTCGATGGGGTCGAGACCGAGGTCATCGATCTCGAGCGCGCGGAGCGCTTCGTCCGCGACCTCCTTCGTGATCACGCCGTCGGCCCGCACATCCGCAAAGTCGCGCACGCGGCGCAGCATGCGGTTCGCGATACGCGGCGTGCCGCGCGAGCGGCGCGCGATCTCGAGCGCGCCCGTCGGGTCGATGTCGACATTCAGGATGCTCGCCGAGCGCGTGACGATTTTCGAAAGCTCCTGCGGCGTGTAAAGCTCCAGGCGCAGCGTGACGCCGAAGCGGTCACGCAGCGGCGCGGACAGCTGGCCCGCGCGCGTCGTCGCGCCGATGAGCGTGAAGTGCGGCAGATCGAGGCGGATGGAGTTCGCGCTCGGGCCCTTGCCGACGATGATGTCGATGGCGTAGTCCTCCATCGCGGGGTACAGGATCTCCTCCACGCTGCGGTTCAGGCGGTGAATCTCGTCGACGAACAGGATGTCCCCCTCGCTCAGATTCGTCAAAAGCGCCGCAAGGTCGCCCGCCTTTTCAATGGCTGGGCCGGACGTGATGCGGATATTGACGCCCATTTCCTGGGCAATGATACCCGCAAGCGTCGTCTTGCCGAGGCCCGGCGGGCCGTGCAGCAGCACATGGTCGAGCGATTCGCCGCGCTTTTTCGCCGCCGCAATGAAGACAGCGAGGTTGCCCTTCGCCTTCTCCTGCCCGATGTATTCCGAGAGCGTCTTCGGGCGCAGAGAGCCCTCCTGCGCGTCCTCGCTCAGGAAAGTCTTGGCCACGATAGGCTCTTCATAAATGTCGGTTCCAAAATCAATGCTCAAAAGCTCACTTCCTTTAATCAAGCATCGCAGATTTTGCGCCGCGCGCGGCGCAAACTAAATTCGATCGTGATTTGCCGCGACATGCGCGTGGCAAATCACACCTTGCGCAAAGCGAGTGTCGAATGAGCCGCCCGCGGCGGCTCACCGAGGCACAGAGCGGCGCGTATTCCTGCTCATCAAAAGTCCTGCGGACTTTTGATGAAGTTACTTTACCATTTTCTTTAAGCTCTGGCGCACGATCTCTTCAAGCGGTAAGTTTTCCACGTCCACGCCCTTCATCGCCACGGCGATATCCTGCTGCGTGTAGCCGAGCACCGCAAGCGCGGCGGCGGCCTCGACGGCCTTGCTCTTCTCACCCGCAACGATGCCGGGGGCGGTCGGCATACCGATCTCCTGCTGCTCCTTGGCGAGCTTGTCCTTGAGCTCTAAGATGATGCGCTGGGCGATCTTCTTGCCGATGCCCGGCGCGGCGATGAGCGCCTTTTCATCGCCCGTGATGACGGCCATCGCAAGCCCCTGCGGCGTGCAGACCGAAAGTATCGCGAGCGCCGCCTTCGGCCCCACGCCCGAGATGCCGATGAGCTGCTTGAAGCTCCCGAGCTCACCCTGCGTGGCAAAACCGTAAAGGTCAAAGATCCCCTCACCCACGTGCAAATAGGTGTAAAGCTTGCTTGCTTTACCCACTTGTAGCTGTGAGATCGTCGTACTGGTGGTCTTGCAGGCATAGCCCACGCCGCCGCAGTCGATCACGGCGAGGTACGGCTCCACATGCGCAACCGTTCCGCTGACATAATAAAACATAAACTGCCTCTCTCCTGCTTAAATGGTCTGCTTGACATCGTTCCCGCCCACACGGCTCAAAAGCGACGTGGCGCTGCGCGCGTGGCAGATGGCGATGGCCAGCGCGTCAGCCGCGTCGTCGGGCCGCGGCACGGCCTTGAGCTTTAAGAGCTGCTTGACCATGTCCATGACCTGTCTTTTTTCGGCAAGGCCGTACCCTACGACCGCCTGCTTGACCTGCATGGGCGTATATTCATAGAGCGGCACGCCGCTCTTTTCCGCCGTGCACAAAATGATGCCGCGGCCGTGCGCCACGGCGATGCCCGTCGTGATGTTGTTCGAAAAGAACAGCTCTTCGACCGCGATGGCGTCGGGCTTCAGCTGCGCGATAAGCGCTTCCATGTCCTGCTCGATCTGCACAAGGCGGCGCGCCAGCGGCAATCCCGCGGGCGTGGTGATCGCGCCGTAATTCAATAGCCGCGTTTTGCCGCGGTCCGCTTCGATCAGGCCAAAGCCCACGATGGCGATGCCCGGATCGATGCCGAGAATGCGCACGCGCATCACCTCCCACGATACTTATTTAGAAATTATATCAAACATCTGTCCGAAATGCAACGAGAAATCACAGCATGAAAAAGGCCGCTCAAAGAGCGGCCTTCCAATTTTCTTTTCATGCCCGCGGATGCGCCTTCTGATAGACGTCCTTGAGGTGCTTTTTCACGACATGCGTGTAGATCTGCGTCGAGGAAATGTCTGCGTGGCCCAGCATCTCCTGAATGGAGCGCAGGTCCGCACCGTTTTCGAGCAGGTGCACAGCGAACGAGTGGCGCAGCGTGTGCGGCGTGATGTCCTTTGAGATACCCGCAGTCTCCTGATAGTGCTTGACGATCTTCCAGAAGCCCTGGCGGCTCATGCGCTCGCCGTTCATGTTGACGAACAGCGCCGTTTCCTCCGGATCAGCCAAAAGCTGCGGGCGCACCTCCTTCATGTAGTGCGAAAGTGCCTTGACGGCGGCGGGATAGAGCGGGATGATACGCTCTTTGCCCTTGCTCTGCGCGCGGATGAAGCTCGCGCTCAGGCTCACATCCTCTTCGTTGAGCGAAATGAGTTCGGAAACGCGGATGCCCGTGGCGTACAGCAGCTCGAGCATCGCGTGGTCGCGGTAGCCCTTAGCGTCCACGCACTGGGGCTGGTCAAGGAAAAGCTCAACCTCCTTGCCCGTGAGGATCTCGGGGAACTTGTGCTCCACCTTCACCGCGGCGACGCCCTTGGCCGGGTTCGCGCTGACCTCTCCGGTCATCTGGAGGTAGGTATAGAGCGACTTGATCGACGCGATGGAGCGCGTGATCGTCGCGGCGGACTTGCCCTTGCCGCCCATCCAGGCAACATAGCCGCTGATGACCTCCTGCGTCACCTGCGGCAGCGGCATGGGGTGGAACTCGTCCAAATACACGGCGAACTGGTGCAGATCGCGCATATAGGAGCTGAGCGTATTCTGGGAGGCGTGCTTTTCCGTGGCCAGATATTCTTCGTATTGCGCCAAAAGGTCGGCCATGATCGCACCCCTCCTTCCTAAAAAACAGCTCAAGATGCCGCCAGCAGCAAAAACTGCGGCACGAGCCACAGCTCCAGCAGAGCGGCAAACAACAAACACACACAACAAATGCCAAAGCGGTACCAGTACGCGCTCCCGTAGCTGACTGCGCGTCCCCGTCCCCCGCCGCCAAGCGAAAGCGACAGCAGCGCGCGGGACTTGTCAAGCGACGCGTTCCCGAGCAGCAGCGTGCACGGCAGCACCGCAAGAAGCCGGATGCCGAACAGCGCCAGCAGCAACGGAAAGCTCCCCCGCCCGAGCGAGAGCGCAAAGCAGAACAGCGAGTACGACAGGAGAAAACCCTGACACGCGCACAAAAGCGGCAGCGCGATCACACCGATGGACGCAAAGCCCAGCAGAAACGCGAGAACCGGCGCGCGGAAATAGCACAACAGCGTTTCGCCCAGCGCCCTTACCGAAAACGGCCTGTTCACGCCGCCCGATAAAAACGCGTCGAAATACTGTTTCAGCTCGCCGCCCGCGCTCTGCAGCGACCGGAGCGCAAACACGTACCCAAGGATCACACCCAACACAATAAACGCCGATAACACCAGCATCGGCACAGGCACGCGCTGCGGCAGAGCGCCGCGGCGGTCTCTTCTGTTCGTTCGACTCAGCAAGTATGTCACCCCTCATGAAGGGAAGCGGCATTCTGCCCACGGAGCAAAACGATAGAACGTACCTATAAATATAGGCCGTTTGCACTCTTTTCGCAAGCGGAATTGCCAACTTTTCCCATTTTTGTTAATTATGTCAAAATATTATGTAAAGTGTATTATGTAAACTATCGAAACAAATTGAAAAAGCGGCGGCATTTTACCAAGATATGGGGTGGTTTTCGTACCCGTTCCCCATATCTGGAAGCAGTTCTCCGCTTCACCACCCAAGTCAGAAAAAGTCATATTTTCCCGTCACTCTTGCTCCATTTGTGCAAGTTGTTACAGCTTTTCGCGCTGCATTTCCTCCACCGCCGATCAAAAACGTGTGAATACGCCTATTGCTTTATGTTCACCTGCGCTTGCGGCGAGCGCGCGCCTTGGCGCCTCTCCCCTTTTTCCCGTTTCTTTGTAGTAGGAGCGGCGCCACCGCGCCGACCGCCATCGCCGCCGCCAGCTCGAGCGACCGCTCCGGTGTCAACCCATCATAAACAAAAAAGCCGATCACCTGCATCGTGACCCATGCGCTCGCCGCGCAGCCCGCCGTCATCATCGCACGCTTGCTTGTCTTCCTCGCTCCGATCATGCAACCCAAAAACGCCGCGACCGCCGCGCAGACCAGCACCGCGCCGTTCGCCATCTCCTCGCTGATTGCACCGCGCAGTATCAGCGCCGATGCCAGCATCAAAAGCACCAGCTCCGTGCCGCAGCACACAAGCGTACCCAGCGCGCATTTTTTCGCGTACCACGCGGTGTTCACCGTCTTTTCCACGCAAAAACCTCCCCTGCATTCGCCTACATGAGCGTATGTCAGGGGAGGTTTGTTTATGCTATGCAGTTGTCGATCTTACTTGATCTCAGGATCATAAGAGGGCTTATCCTCGGACTTTTCAGCCTTTTCCGCCTTGTCCTCAATCGGCAGGGCCACAGTCTTGGCCTCTTCCTCGGTCTGAGGCTTTTCCTCAGCCTTCTTCTCCGCCTTGTCAGCCTTCTTGGCCTTGGGCGCAGCCGCCTGCTCCATCGACTCCGCAGACTGGATGCCCCACTTGGCGACCTCGATGCGGACGCGGTCCTCAGAGGTCTCAAACACGACCGTCGCGTCGTTCACCTGAACGATGCGGCCGACCAGACCGCCGATGGTGGTGATGCGCTCGCCCTTTTTGAGGCTGTTGCGCATGTTCTCTGCCTGCTTTTTGCGCTTGTTTTCCGGGCGGATGATCAGGAAGTAGAACACCGCGATCATCGCAACCAGCAAGATAATGCTATCCATAGTACAAGTTCCTTTCCAAAACAAAAGATATTGATATTATAACGGATATTTCACTATTGTGCAAGGGGTTTATCCAAAGAATCAAACTCTTTCCGACAGCTTCGTGCTGTACTCCGCTCGGAAAGCCGCAAACTCTCCCGCGTCGAGCGCGTCGCGGATGTGCTGCGTCAGCTTGTTGTAGAAATACAGATTGTGCATCACCGCAAGGCGCAGGGCCAGGATCTCCTCCGCCTTAAAGAGGTGGCGCAGGTACGCACGCGAGAAATTCCGGCACGTCGGGCAGTCGCACTGCTCGTCGATTGGCCGCTCGTCGAGCTTGTACTTCTCGTTTTTGAGGTTGATCGAGCCGCTCCACGTGAAGAGCTTGCCGTGGCGTGCGTTGCGCGCCGGCATCACACAGTCAAAAAAGTCCACGCCGCGCGCCACGCCCTCGATGATGTTCGACGGCGTACCGACGCCCATGAGATAGCGCGGCTTATCCTGCGGCATATAGGGCTCGACCGCGTCGATGATGTCGTACATTGTCTGCGTCGGCTCGCCGACCGCGAGGCCGCCGATGGCGTAGCCGTCACAGTCGAGCTTTGCGATCTCCTTCATGTGCCAGATGCGAAGATCTTCGAACGTCGCACCCTGATTGATGCCAAATAACATCTGCTGCGGGTTGACCGTATCTGACAAGGTATTCAGCTTGTCATGCTCGATCTTGCAGCGCTCCAGCCAGCGCAGCGTGCGCTCACAGGATGCCTTCGCGTACTCGTAGCGTGCCGGGTTTTCCACGCACTCGTCGAAGGCCATCGCAATGTCGCTGCCGAGATTCGACTGAATGCGCATGCTCTCCTCCGGCCCCATGAAGATGCGCCGGCCGTCGAGGTGCGAGGCGAATGTCACGCCCTCTTCTTTGATTTTTCGCAGGCCCGCAAGGGAAAATACTTGAAACCCGCCGCTGTCGGTCAGGATAGGGCCGTCCCAGTGCATAAACTTGTGGAGGCCGCCCATTTGGCGCACCACATCGTCGCCGGGGCGCAGATGCAGGTGGTACGTGTTGGAAAGCTCGATCTGACAGCCGAGGTCTTTTAAGTCCAGCGCGCTCACGCCGCCCTTAATGGCCGCCTGCGTGCCGACGTTCATAAAAACCGGCGTCTGCACTTCCCCGCCGTGCGCGCATTTGAACTTACCGCGCCGAGCCTTGCCCTCGTATTTAATCACTTTGAACATAGTCTTCCCCCGTTTCAGGAAACGAACATAGCGTCGCCAAAACTAAAAAATCTATAACGTTCTTTTACCGCCTCTTCGTAGGCATGCAGTACGTGCTCGCGGCCCGCGAGCGCCGAGACCAGCATGATGAGCGTAGACTGCGGCAGGTGGAAATTCGTCACGAGTGCATCCATCACCTTGAAGCGGTAGCCCGGGTAGATGTAGATGCCCGTCCAGCCTGCGGACGGCTCCATGTGTCCGTCCTCCTGTGCCCAGCTCTCGAGCGTGCGGCACGATGTTGTACCGACGCAGATCACGCGTCCGCCGCGTGCCTTCGTCTCGTTGATGAGCGTCGCCGTCTCAGGCGGGATAACGCAGTATTCGCTGTGCATATCGTGCTGCTCGATGTCGTCCTCCTTGACAGGACGGAACGTACCGAGGCCGACATGCAGCGTCACATAGCCGATGTTCACGCCCTTTTCCTGAATTTTTTCCAGCAGCTCCGGCGTAAAGTGCAGGCCCGCCGTCGGCGCGGCGGCGCTGCCGTTGACCTTAGAATAGACGGTCTGGTAGCGCTCCTGATCCTGTAATTCCTCCTTGATGTAAGGCGGCAGCGGCATCTTGCCAAGGTGTTCGAGCACCTCGAGGAAAATACCCTCAAAGTCGAATTTCACCATGCGGTTGCCGTCAGGTAACACGTCCACGACCTCCGCTTTGAGCTCGCCGTTGCCGAACTGCATCTTTGCGCCCTTGCGCAGGTGCTTGCCCGGCCGCACGATGCACTCCCACGTCTTGTTGCCGCGGTCGATGAGCAGAAGCACCTCGCACGCGCCGCCGCCCGGTAGGCGCTGGCCCAAAAGGCGCGCCGGCAGCACGCGGGAATTGTTCAAGATCAGGCAGTCGCCGGGGTTCAAAAAGTCCGGCAGCTCATAAAAATGGTGGTGCGAGAGCTCACCCGTCTCCTTGTCAAGGCACATCAGGCGCGATTCGTCGCGCTTTTCGAGCGGCGTCTGCGCGATCAGCTCCTCAGGCAGGTAATAATCAAAATCTTTTGTCTTCATGTTGTTTCTCTTCCCTCATCGGATGCTGACATCCGTGTAGTAAAACTGCAAAATATCGCGGTAGGAATAGCCGAGGTTCGCCATCGAGTACGCGCCCCACTGGCTCATGCCGACATTATGTCCGTAACCGCTGCCGGAGATCACAAAACTACCGCTCCCCGACGTTGTCGTCCGCTGCTCAAGCTGCGATGTGCCACTCGACGTGATGACGTACACGTTACCGGACAGCGCCGATCTCTTTCCGCTGCTATCGACTGCACTGGCCGCGCTCAGAGCGACACTCTCGCCCGTGTCATTCACGCTGTAAGCGTTCTCGCTCCCGCCGCCGCCGATCGTAAAGCGCTGGCTGCGCAGATTCAGCAGCGACCGGCAGGCCTCGCGCGAAACGGTCTTGCTGCCGCTCGTACCGGTAAAGGTGACGGAATAGACGTTACCTGTGTCGGTATAGGCCGAGACATAGGCGTTTTTCACCGTGCCGATGCCATAGCCGCGGTTGTTGAGAAGCGTTGTGAGTTCCGACGCGGTAAACGTCGTCGACCAGTTGTACCGTGGGATGATCGAGGCGATTTTGCCCTCATAGGGGTCGATCTTGCCCTTGAGATAGCCGACGTCATTGCCCCAGACGTTCAGGCTGTCCTCGCTCGCGCCGCCGTTGCTTGAATAATACACAGCCTCCTGCACGAGTCTTCCGCTGTAGTAGAGGAACTCCCCCGCCGTCCGGTCGACCGCAGCATCGGAATTCGCACCGCTCGCCGCCGTGCCCTGATAGACCTGACAGTGCGTCGTTGCGCAGATGTCAAAGCCCTGCGCGCGATGCTTCGTCTGACAGACCGCGTAGGTGCGCGCACAGACCGCCTGCGCCTTGAGCGCCTCGACCGGCCAGTCCTTGCTCATTTCCCAGGGAATGACGCATTTGACATAGTCCTCGAGATCCACCACGTTGATGACATTGATGTTCCCGCCGCTCACGCGCTGGTATTCAAAGCCGCCGTAGTAGCGGTAGCCGCGGAACCACGTGACCGTCTTTTCACGCGTCTCGATCGGCAGGATGCCGAGGTTTTCGCTCCCACCGCAGTCGAATTCAAAGAGGATCGTATCCGTTCCCATCACGATGACCGTCACGCCCGTGCTGCTGCCGCCGACGGCAGTGCCGCCGTATTGGGCTGCCGCGGACCGCGCCGCACTCAGGCTCGTGTAGCTGCCAGCGCGCGCATAGAACGCGCCATCCTCGTAGGCAGCGAAGCCGCCGCTGTACTGCGCCGCTGTGCGCGACGCGTCGTCGTAATCGTAAAACGTGCCGGAAAGCTGCACGTGATAGGTCGTATCCGTCGTCACCGTGATCTTTTCACACAACTGCGGCAGTGCGCCCAGCTCTTCAAAGCTGCCGTCCGCGTCAAAATACCCCAGCGCGTAGCCGCCGAAGGCCGAATAATTCTGAAGGTTCGCCGCGCTCATCGCGTCCGAGCCGTACTTGAGCCCCACGCGGAGCGTCTCACCGTCCGTTGCCTGCGCGAGCGTACACAGTGAAAGGCACAGCAGGCAGGAAAGCAGGAACGTTCTGCACCATTTTTTCATAGTATCCTCCACAGCCAGTTTTGCAGAAGCGATCGCTCTGCGCCCGGCTGAACATATCCATATGAATCGTATTTTACATTATACGACAGTTTCCCTCTGCTTTCAAGCAAAACTGTATCTCTTTTTGGCCGCCGCTCCCCCCTTACCGTTTTGGCGGTCAAGCGTCATGGAAAGGAGTCCTTTATGAAACCCTGTGTGTTTACCGGCAGCGCCGTCGCTATCGTCACACCGTTTTGCGGCGACGGTGTCGATCTCGAAGCCTTCGACCGTCTCATTGAGCGTCAGATCCAAGGCGGCACCGACGCCATCGTCGTCTGTGGCACGACCGGCGAAGCTGCGACGCTGAGCTACAATGAGCGCATGGCGCTCATCGAGCGCTGCGTGCGCACCGTCGACCGCCGCGTGCCTGTCATCGCGGGCAGCGGCACGAACAGCACCGCGTCCTCCATTGCGCTCTCCAAAGCCGCGCAAAGCGCGGGCGTCGACGCGCTGCTCACCGTCACGCCGTACTACAACAAAGCCTCGCAGAGCGGCCTTGTGCAGCATTTTTCCGCCATCGCTGACGCGGTCGATGTTCCCGTCATCCTCTACAATGTCCCCGCGCGCACAGGCGTCGGCTGCACGGTGCAGACATATCAGGCACTCGCCAAGCATCCGAACATTGTCGGCGTCAAGGAAGCCAGCGACAACTTCGATCTTATTCAGGATACCCTCAACCTCTGCCCGCCGGGCTTCACCGTCTGGAGCGGCAACGACGGCTCCACCGCCGCCATCATGGCTCTTGGCGGCAAGGGCGTCATCTCCGTCGCCGCGAATGTCGTCCCGCGTGAAATGCACGAGCTGACACAGTTCTGCCTGAAAAACCGTTTCTTAGAGGCAGGTGCGCTCCAGCTCAAGCTGCACGAGCTGATCCGTGCGCTGTTTTGCGAGGTCAACCCCATCCCCGTCAAGGCCGCCATGGAGCTCTTGGGCCTGTGCAGCGGCGAATTGCGGCTGCCGCTGTGCCGCATTTCCGAGCGTCATTTGGAACAGCTCTCGCATGCACTGGAACCGTTCCATCCCGCAGTATAAGCTGATCTTATCTCTCGTTTGTGCAGCATTCATCGCGCATTCACTTTGCATCTGCATAATATTCATCGCAATATTCAGCGAATATTCGCCGTATTCATTTCACCGCTTTCCACCTTGTGTATTCAGTCAAAAAAGCAGGACTCTGCGCTGAAAACGCACAGAGCCCTGTTTCACTTTTTCGTTTACATTTTGTAATCAGCCTTGCTTACGCCTTCACGCGGTGGAAGACCTTCTTACCCTTGCGGACGATGATGCCCTCGCCCTCAAAACGTTCACGCGCAAGGCTCTCGTCGATGGAGGCGACCTTCACATCATCGATCGTCACACCGCCCTGCTGGACCAAACGGCGCGCCTCACCGCGGGACGGGCACAGGCCGGTCGCGACCAGCATCGAAAGGACATTGATGTTGCCGTTTTCAAAGTCGGCATCCGTCAGCGTGCTCGTCGGCATGTTGGCGTTATTTCCGCCCGCGCCGAAGAGCGCCTTGGCAGACTCCTCCGCCTTCTTGGCCTCCTCTTCCCCGTGGACGAGTGCGGTGAGCTCGTAGGCGAGGATCTCCTTCGCGCGGTTGAGCTGGCTGCCCTCCCACTTATCCATCTCGTCGATCTGCTCGAGTGGCAGGAAGGTGAGCATACGGATGCACTTCAAAACATCCTGATCGCCCACGTTACGCCAGTACTGGTAGAAGTCGTAGGGCGTGGTCTTGTTCGGGTCGAGCCACACCGCGCCGCTCGCGGTCTTGCCCATCTTCTTGCCCTCGGAATTAAGAAGCAGCGTGATCGTCATCGCCTGCGCGTCCTTGCCGAGCTTGCGGCGAATGAGCTCCGTGCCGCCGAGCATGTTGGACCACTGGTCGTCGCCGCCGAACTGCATGTTGCAGCCGTACTCCTGGAACATGTGGTAGAAGTCGTAGGACTGCATGATCATGTAGTTGAATTCCAGGAACGAAAGGCCCTTTTCCATGCGCTGCTCATAGCACTTGGCGCGCAGCATGTTGTTCACAGAGAAGCACGCGCCCACCTCGCGCAGCAGCTCGATGTAGTTGAGCTTCATCAGCCAGTCGGCGTTGTTGAGCATCACGGCCTTGCCCTCGCCGAAGTCGATGAAGCGCTCCATCTGGCGCTTGAAACATTCGGCATTGTGGTCGATGTCGGCCTTGGTGAGCATCTTGCGCATATCGTTGCGACCCGAGGGGTCTCCGATCATGGTCGTGCCGCCGCCGATCAGGGCGATGGGCTTGTTGCCCGCCATCTGGAGTCTTTTCATCAGGCACAGCGCCATGAAGTGGCCGACGTGCAGGCTATCCGCCGTGCAGTCAAAGCCGATGTAGAACGTCGCCTTGCCGTTATTGACGAGGTCGCGGATCTGCTCCTCGTCCGTCACCTGCGCGATCAGGCCGCGCGCTTTGAGCTCTTCATAAATTCCCATTTGTTGATTCCTCCTGTATTTCTATTTTACTTCATTTCGGACATTTTGAGACGCTTTCGGATAGCAAAAAAACGCCCTCTGTCCGTTTGGACAGAGGGCGAACAAATTCGCGGTACCACCTCTGGTTCGCCGTTTTCTCGCAAAAACGGCCTCACGGAGTGCCGACACACTCCCGCGCGATAACGGGCGCTCCCGGGGCGCGCCTACTGGAAAACTTTCGTTCGGGCGCCGGCTCCGCGGTGTATTTCGGCACGTTTCCTCTCCTTCTTGCACCGGCCGAAGGCTCTCTGCGCAGGAAATCGCTGCTTACTTCTCCGCTTCATCACCGTAAACGCGGATATTGTAACGTAAAGAATCGGTCTTGTCAAGTATCAAGTATTCTGCGGATTGTAATACATCACGAGCTTGCACAGCCCGTCGCACAGGAGCGACAGGTTCTCCTCGTCGATCCCCGTCGCTTTCCGCGGCAGGATACAGCGGCCAAAGCCCTTGACCTTTTTGCATGCGCAGATGACCGTGCCGCCCATGAACGCGCGGTTGTCCGAGGGATAGTGAACAAGTCCGTCGGTCTTCAAAAAGCAGGTCTTTCTCTCGCTGTTGCTGAACTGCTCAAGGATCGTATCGAGCAGCTTGTCGTTCCAGCGGCTCGCCTTGCCCGGCAGGATCAGCAGCTCGTCGCCCTCACCCACGCAGTCGAGCACGACGACGCTCTTCTTTTTGAGCTCGGGGTGCGCGTGGATCAGGCGCTTGGCACCCTTGCTCCCCTGCGTGCCGCCGTCGAGGAACAGGAAGCACACCTCGCCGCGGTAGCGCGGTGTCAGCGCCTTTGCGACCTCCAGCAGCGCAACGACGCCGGAGGTGTTGGCATTTTTGTTGTTCATTTCGCTCTTGCCATACTTGGGATAAAAGAGCCAAACAACCAGCAGCAGTAAAAAGAGAGGCAGCGTCATATTCGGCATGTTGAGCGCGAACGTCACGCCGAACGAAATAAGGAAGCTCACCGCCAGCGCCAGCAGCGGCATCAGCGCCTCGTAGAGCATGTACGTCGCCGGTCGCGTCGGGCAAATGAGCGGCGGCAGGACCTCGCGCACGCCGGTGTCGTAGTGCGCCGCGAGAACGATCTTTGCCTTCTCGATGTCGCCGACGACCACATTCGTCACATTGCCGCCCGCCGAGAGCGCCGACGTCCCGCTCTCGATCTTTGGCGAATAGCCGAGCTCCTTGAGTGTGTAGACAAGCCAGGTGCGGAAGTCCACTTTTTCTTTTTCCTTGCGCCGCACCGGAAAATCCCGCTCGATGCGCTCAGCAAATTCGTTCATCTGATGTTCCTTTCTTCGAAAAAGCGCCGCATCGCGGCGCTTTTCTCTGCCATGTGATTTTGCTTTACAGCAGTTGATTTTTAAAGTCCTCCGCCGCGCAGAGCAGCTCCTCCGCCCCTAAGAGCATCGTCTCGCTCGGGTGGTCTCCCCCGCTTAGGCGGGCGATCTCGCCGCGGCGCGCCGCGCGGTCGAGCGCGACGACCTTTGTGAGCGTGCGGCCGTTTTCCTCGCCCTTTTCCACGCCGAAGTGCGTGTCGGCCATCGCCGCGAGCTGCGGCAGATGCGTCACGCACAGCACTTGCCGTGTGCGCGAGAGCTTGGCGAGCTTTTCCGCCACGCGCTGGGCAGCCCTGCCCGAAACGCCGGTGTCGACCTCGTCGAACACCATCGTCATCACGCTGTCCTGCTCGGCCAGCACATTTTTGAGTGCCAGCATGATGCGCGACAGCTCGCCGCCGGACGCGATCTTCTGGATGGGGCGCAGCGCCTCGCCCACATTAGCGGACATCAAAAACGCCACGGCGTCCACACCGTCCTCGCCCATGTCCTTTTCCTGAAAGTCGATGGCAAAGCGGAGCTTCGGCATATCGAGCTCGCGCAGTTCCCGGGAAATACGCTCCTCAAGCTCCTTTGCCGCCGCGTGACGGCGGTCGGAGAGGGCCTGCGCCGCTTCGCGCGCAGCGGTTTCCTGCTTTTTGAGCGTCTGCTCGAGCTGCTGCGCACGGTCGTCCGCGTACTCGATGCGGTCCAATTCCTCACGCGATTTTTCAAGATATGCAAGCATCTCCTCGACGCTTGAGCCGTACTTCTTTTTCAGCCGGTAAAGCTGGTCGCAGCGCGACTCCACGGCGTCGAGCTCCTGCGGAGAAAAGTCGTATTCATCCTTCTTATCGCGTATCGTTTCGGCAAGGTCATACGCTTCACAGTGCAGCGCTTCCAAGCGGTCCGAGAGCGTGATGAATTCATCGCCGAGGCTGCGGAGCGAACGCAGCGCATCCTCCGCCTCCTTGATAGCGGACACCGCGCCAAGGCCCTCGTCCCCACCGTTCAGGCAGGCGTCCGCCTCGGAGATGGCGGAAATGAACTTTTCGCCGTTGCGCAGAATATTGCGGCGGGCAAGGAGCGTCTCCTCCTCCCCCTCCTGCAAGTCCGCGCGCTCGAGCTCGCCGATCTGATGGTGCAGCATGTCGACACGGCGCGCTTTTTCGGCCTCGTCCATCTTGAGCGCGTCGATCGCGCGGCGCGTCTCTTTCATCACGTCATAGCGCGTACAGTACGCTGCCAGCTCATTTTCCACGCGGCCAAAGCGGTCGAGGTAGACAAGGTACTGCTCTTCGTCGAGTAACTGCTGTCCGTCGTGCTGGCCGTGGATATTGAGCAAGCTCGCGCCGATACGCTTGAGCTGCGCGACCGTCACCGGCCGTCCGCCCACGCGGCAGACGTTTTTGCCGTCGCCGTACAGCTCGCGCTGCAATAAAAGCGTTCCGTCCTCCTCCGGCGTAAAGCCGTTTTCGGCGAGCCCCGGCAAATCTGCCGGGACCGCGCTGAACGTCGCGCTGACAAACGCCTTCTCCGCGCCCGTGCGGATGAGCTCGCGCGACGTGCGCTGGCCGAGCACCGCGCCGAGCGCGTCGATCACGATGGATTTACCCGCGCCGGTCTCGCCGGTGAGCGCGTTGAACCCGCGGCCGAACAGAATGTCCGCCCGCTCGATGATGGCGATATTTTCAATGTGCAAAAGCTCAAGCATCGCTCATTCTCCTGCAAAATTTTGTTCTTACTTGGTCTGGCGCTGTCTCTGCATGTCCTCGATCTCCGAGCAGAGCTCGGCGGCGGACTCGTTTTCGCGCATCACGATCAGCACCGTGTCGTCACCCGCGACGGTGCCGACCTTGGCAGAAATATCCATCCCGTCGAACGCCGCGCCGGCCGCCGGGCCGAGGCCCGCCATCGTCTTGATGAGCACCAGATTCTGCGCGCAGTCGACCGAAACGATGCTCTCGCGCAGGATGGTCTGCAGGCGGTCAGCCAGATTCAGGCGCATCTTCTGCGTCGAAACGGCGTAGCGGTAGGTGCCGTTGCCGGTCGGCTCCTTAATTAAGTGGAGCTGCTTGATATCGCGGGAGATGGTCGCCTGCGTGCAGGAGATCCCCTCCTTGCGCAGGCTGTCGATCAACTGCTCCTGCGTCTCGATCGCCGAAGCGGCAATGATCGCAAGGATCTTTTCCTGTCTTTCATTCTTCATTGCTGGTTCCTCCCATCAACATTTTCTTTTGTAAGATCTCGCAGAAACTGCGTTTGCTCAGTCGAACGAGCTTGGTGTCGAATTTCGAGCGGCGCACTTCAATACTGTCGCCGCTGCGCAGTGAGAATGCGCGCCCGCCGTCCACGCTCAAAAGGACGGGCTTGTAGCTGTTTTTCTCCGTCTGCACGGTGATGACCCGCTCGGGCGAGAGCACGTAGGCGTTGGCGTGCACGCTGTGCGCGCAGATGGGCGAAACGATGAAGTTCCGCGCCGTCGGCTCGACCACAGGGCCGCCCGCCGAGAGCGAGTAGGCCGTCGAGCCCGTCGGGCTCGCGACGATGACGCCGTCGCCCGCCACGTCCACGAGCTTCCCCTGCTCGGTGAAAATCTGCAGCCGGATCACGCGCGAGATATTGCCGCGCGCGATCAGTGCCTCGTTGAGCGCAAGGTTCGAGTAGATGACCCGCCCGTCGCGCTGGACGCTCACATCGAGCATCATGTGGCTCTCGATCTCATACTTTCCGTCGCACAAATCGCGCAGACGCGAAAGGTCTTTGCTTTCGAGCTCGGCCATAAAGCCGAGGCTGCCGAGGTTGACGCCCAGCACCGGGATATCGCGGTGCGCGGCGGTTTTGGAAAGGTGCAGGATCGTACCGTCGCCACCGAACGCGATGATCATATCCGCGCCGCGGATCTCCTGCTGAAGCGGCTCAATGTTGAGCCCGTAGCCCTCCGGCGGCTCCTGATTGCGAAACGGCAGGCACACGACATTCGGGCAGCCAACCTCGTCGAGCACGCGCTTGGCCTCCTTCGCGACGCGAAGCTGCGCGTCGCGGTAGGGATTCGGGCATAAGATGACTTTTCTCAGCATCCCGCGCCCTCCTTCCCGTGGTCGAGCGCCGCGTGTGACTGCTCCACGAGACCCTGGAGGTCAAACGTCTTCTCCACCCAATCGCCGCTTTCGAGATACCCGAGGTATTCGATATTTCCCTCGGGTCCGCGAATAGGAGAGAATGTGATATCAAGCACTGTAAAGCCAGAATCCTTTGCATGTGTCAGGAAGTTTTCCAGCACCTCAAGGTGTACGTCCGGGTCGCGGACGACGCCCTTTTTCCCCACCTTTTCGCGTCCCGCCTCAAACTGGGGCTTGATGAGGCAGGCGACATGTCCGCCCTCTTTTAAGACGCGGTGCACCGCAGGCAGGATCAATTTCAGCGAAATAAACGACACGTCGATGCTGGCAAAATCCAGCTCGTCAGGAATCTGGTCGCGGTCGAGATAGCGCGCGTTTGTGCGTTCCATGCACACAACGCGCTCGTCGGAGCGGAGCTTCCAATCGAGCTGTCCGTAGCCGACGTCGACGGCGTAGACCTTTGTCGCGCCGTTTTGCAGCATACAGTCGGTAAAGCCGCCGGTCGAGGCGCCGATATCGGCGCAGATACAGCCGTCCAGCTTGAGGCCGAACGTCGTCATTGCCTTTTCGAGCTTGAGGCCGCCGCGGCTCACATATCGGAGCGTGTTGCCGCGCACCTCGATCTGCGCGTCGTTCGGCACGGCGGTGCCTGCCTTGTCCACACGCTGCCCGTCCACAAAGACGAGCCCGCTCATGATCATCGCCTGCGCGCGCTGGCGGGTCTGTTCCAGCCCGCGTTCAACGAGCAGCACGTCCAATCTTGTTTTATTGCTCATCGCAGCACCTCCGCAGCCTTTTTTGCCAGCGACTCCGCGTCCAGCCCGAACTCACGGTACAGCTCCTCCACTGTTCCCTGCGCGGGAAACGCCTTGCCGAGGTTGCACAGCTCCAGCCGTTCGGGCGAAATTTTGTTCCAGCCCAGGATCGCCGCCATACGCTGGCCCATGCAGCCGACGCCCGCGCACTCCTCCGCGACCAGCATCGCCTTGGTTTTGCCGATGATCTCGCGCATGTCGCGGTCGTAGAGCGGCGAGATGGCGTTGATCTTCACAACGCGTGCCTCAATGCCCTGCTCGTGCAGGATTTCCGCCGCGCCGAGCACATTGTTGATCATCGTGCCGTAGGCGCAGAGGGTGATGTCCTCTCCCTCGCGCAGCACGACAAGATTCTGCCGCCCGCTGTTTTCTTTATAATTTCCCTCGCCGCCGCGCGGATAGCGGATGGCGACGGGGCCTTTGATCTCGTTCACCGCACAGTCGAGCATCGTGCGCAGCTCTGCAAAGTTCGATGGGCAAAGCACCGTCATATTCGGGATTTCCGAGAGGAATGTCGCATCGAAAATGCCGTGATGCGTCTCTCCGTCCGCGCCGACCATGCCCGCGCGGTCGACCGCGAAGACAACATGCAGGTCGGAGAGCGCCGTGTCGTGGATGAGCTGGTCGTAGGCGCGCTGCAAAAAGCTCGAATAGATCGCCACGACCGGCGTGAGCCCCTGCTTGGCCATGCCCGCGGCCATCGCCACGGCATGTCCCTCGGCGATGCCGACGTCAAAAAAGCGCACGGGATACTGCTCGGAAAAATCGTGCAGGCCCGTACCGTCGCGCATTGCGGCGGTGATAGCGCAGATCGTTTCGTCATTTTTTGCGAGCTTACAGAGTTCGTCGCCGAACACCGCGGAAAAATCTCGCTTATGCTCGCGCGGCACGCCCATCCGCGGGTCGAATTTGCCGACACCGTGATAGCGCTCCGGCTCGCGCTCGGCGGGCAGGTAGCCCTTGCCTTTTTTCGTATGCACATGCACCAGAACCGGACAGTTCAGGTCCTTCGCCCATTTGAGCGTATTCGTGAGCTGCCCCACATCGTGCCCGTTCACAGGGCCGAGATAGGTAAAGCCCATGTCCTCGAACATCGTCGAATTCGGCAGCAGCGCCTTTTTGACATTCGTTTTCAGATGATGGTTAAAATCATACACCGCGCGGCCGACCGCATTGCGGTCGAGCAGGTCGCGATAGGCTTTTTTGAATTCATAGTACGCAGGCTTCGAGCGCAAAAGCCCCAGATGCTCGCTCACCGCGCCGACATTGCCGTCGATCGACATGCCGTTGTCGTTCAGAATCACGATGAGCGGCTCGCCGCTCGCACCCGCGTTGTTAAGTCCCTCGTAGGCAAGACCGCCAGAGAGCGCGCCGTCGCCGATCAGCGCCAGTACGGAATAATCCTGATGCTGTAACGTCCTCGCCCGCGCCATGCCGAGCGCGACGGAGACGGAGTTGGAGGCATGTCCCGCGATAAAGGCGTCATGCCCGCTCTCGCGCGGCTTGGGAAAGCCCGAGAGGCCGCCGTACTGGCGCAGAGACGAAAACTGCTCGCGCCGGCCGGTCAAAATTTTATGGGTGTAGCACTGATGCCCCACGTCGAACACCAGCCGGTCTCGCGACGTGTCGAACACGCGGTGGATGGCCACCGTCAGCTCGACCGCGCCGAGGTTCGAGGCCAGATGCCCGCCCGTTTTCGACACGTTTTTCAGCAAAAATTCACGCAGCTCCGTACACAAAAGCTGCGTTTGTGAGTCGTTCAGGGCCTTGATGTCCCGGGGATCATGGATGGTTTCAAGAATCAATACGGTTTCCTTCTTTATCTGACAAGATGCAGCACCGACAGCACCTTCGCTGTCAGGTAAATGACATCCTTGCTCTTTTTCATGGCGACCTTTTTGCCGATGGCCTTGCCGCCGATCGTCAATCCGGAAATGAGCGCCGTGACCACGGTGGATACGACGATACTGCGCCAGCCGAAGCTGTTTTGCAGCAGCACGACGATGACCGTCGCAGTCGAGCCGCTGACGATGCCGCAGATGTCACCGACCACATCGTTGCAGAACGAGGCGACCTTTTCCGCGTTGCGGATGAGGTACAGCGCCTCCTTCGCGCCCTTGACACGGTGCGCGGCCATCGAATTGAACGGCTTGGGATTCGCCGCTGTCACGGCGACGCCGATGATATCGAACAGGATGCCCAGCGCAATGAACAGCAGCAGGATCAGTGTTGCCACCACATACCCCGCATCCTCAAGCAGCGCGCCCGAGCACAGGCTCATCGCGGCGGAAAGCGCCACAGCGATCAAAAACACACGGATGACCCAGCGCGCGTGGCTGGGCGTCTTTTCCGTTTTCTTCGGCTTTCGGTCTTCTTCGTTTTCCAAAACTTTCTTCTCCACAGTTATTTCATAATCATGCTAATCAGCGGCAGCAGCAAAAGGTAATCCTGCGGCATAGGTCGGGTTGGCTTTCCCCGCAGCGCACCTCTCGTTGCCGATGGAGGCGGTTCCCCCTTAGGCGCTGCACCCCGTTGTCACCAGACGAGGTACCCGATTGCCACTTAGTCCGCACTGTAACCCTTTCGCTGCCCTTGCGACAGCCTAGGTGATTTCCACCCCGGAGTCACGCCGTTTCTTATCCTCTTTTGCAGGAAAAATTTCAAGGAGCGATCGTACTTCGCTCTTGGCCGGAGTCTGTACGTTGTTCTCCTATCCGAATTCCCCACGCAAGGCAGGCTACGCTGCACACAGCGTTCGCGGCACAAAGGCCGGGTAGCACCGCAATGCAGGTTCATATCCCGTCCCGTACCGAAGTCGATACCCGAAACCGGGAGTCCGCTCCGGCACAGCAACGAGTCTCCGCAGAAACAGGGTCGGTTCCCCCATGCCATTAGGGGTCGCCCGGAGTCCGCAGGCGCAGCTTTCGCTTTCGCCTCCCTTCAGCACCCACCCCAAACTGGGCGTAAGAAGCAGGCACCAAAGGCTTCACAGTTGTGCCCTTTAAAGGATTTTTAGGCCCTTCTTAGGAAACGGCAGCTCCGACTAGGATACTGCGCCGCTGCTTAGCATTGCCTATTATACACCAGTCAAAATGAATATGCAAGATATGCACAATAATATTCACCTTAGGAAATTGTAAATTTTTTATTTCGCAGAAAATTCTGTCTGCCGCGCGGAAACAAAAAAGAGGTCCGGCCTTCGCCGAACCTCTTTTCATCATATTTTGTAATTTGGAAATTACTTGTTGCCGTTGACCATGGAAGCGATCTCAGCCGCAAAGTTCTCCTGCTTCTTCTCGATGCCCTCGCCCTTCTCGAAGCGAACGGCGGTGTTGAAGCTGACCTTGCCGCCCAGCGCCTTGGCAGCGTTGTTCATATACTGCTCGACAGAGACGTCGCCGTCCTTGACGAAGGCCTGCTGAAGCAGGCAGTTCTCGGCATAGAACTTGTTGAGCTTGCCCATAACGATCTTTTCCTTGACCTGATCGGGCTTGTTCGCCATCTTCGGGTCGTTGGCCATCTGGCCGAGCATGACTTCCTTCTCCTCGTCCAGAACGTCCTGCGTGACCTGGCTCTTGTCCCAGAAGCGGGGGTTGAGCGCGGCGATCTGCATGGCGATGTCCTTGCCGATCTCGGTGGCGTCGCAGCCCTCGACGGTCAGGTTGACGATAACGCCGATCTTGCCTTTCATGTGGACATAGGGGACGGAGAAGCCGTCAGCGATGCGGGCGAAGCGACGGATGCTCATGTTCTCGCGGATGGCGAGGAACAGCTCGTCCTTCGCATCCTTGACGGTGCCGTTGCCGGTGACCCAGGGGCAGCCCATGAGCGCATCGACGTCAGCGGGGTTCTCCTTGGCGACGACAGCAGCCACGCCCTTGACAAAGTTGTTGAACGGCTCGCCGTTGGCGACGAAGTCGGTCTCGCAGTTGACCTCGACCACAACACCGACACCGTCGATGACGGTGGCGTAAGCCATGCCCTCAGCAGCCACGCGGCTGGCCTTCTTCGCCTGAGAGGCGAGGCCCTTTTCGCGCAGATACATGACGGCCTTTTCCATATCGCCCTCGCACTCGATGAGGGCCTTCTTGCAGTCCATCAGGCCGCAGCCGGTGGCCTGGCGGAGCTCGTTAACAACAGCAGCAGTGATAGCCATTCTGATATCCTCCTGAAAAATAGTGTAGTAAAAATGAGACGGGGCGAGGCTTTGCCTCGCCCCGTAAGGTTCTTTTCTCGCTTGATTGGGAAAATCAGGCCTGAGCCTCGCCCTCGGTCTTCTCCTCGGTCTCTTCGCCCTGCTTGCCCTCGATCATGGCGTTGGCCATCACGGAGGAGATGAGCTTGATGGCGCGGATGGCGTCATCGTTGCCGGGGATGGGGTAGTCGATCTCGTCGGGATCGCAGTTGGTATCGGCGATGGCGACGACGGGGATGCCGAGCTTGTGCGCCTCGGCGATGGCGTTGCGCTCCTTGCGGGTGTCGACGATGAACAGCGCGCCGGGGAGCTTCTTCATTTCCTTCACGCCGCCGAGGTACTTCTCGAGCTTCTCGATCTCGGCGAGGTGCTTCATGACTTCCTTCTTGGGAAGCATATCGAACGTGCCGTCAGCCTGCATGGTCTTGAGCTGGTTGAGACGGTCCACGCGGGTGCGCATGGTCTTGAAGTTGGTCATCATACCGCCGAGCCAGCGAGCGTTGACATAGTAGCCGCCGCAGCGGGAAGCCTCTTCCTTGATAGCCTCCTGCGCCTGCTTCTTCGTGCCGACGAACAGGATGTTCTGGCCGCTCTCAGAGACGGAACGGACGAAGTTGTAGGCTTCCTCGAGCTTCTTGACGGTCTTCTGCAGGTCGATGATGTAGATGCCGTTGCGCTCGGTGTAGATGTAGGGAGCCATTTTGGGGTTCCAGCGACGGGTCTGATGGCCGAAGTGGACGCCTGCTTCGAGCAGGGCTTTCATGGATACGACGTTTGCCATTGCTTGTAGTTTCTCCTTCAAATTTAGTTTTACCTCTGGAGCCTTCATCCCTCCTGCCAACCTGATGGCACAGACAAGAAGTCCGGTCTCCATGCGGAATACTCGGGTATTATACCCCGTTATTTTCAAAATTGCAAGCACTTTTTGAAAAATCCTGTGTTTTTCCCGCTTTCTTTTCCTTTTGCCGCCTTTCCCGCGTCGTTTTCCCGCGCTTTTGCACCCAGAAGTTGTCATTTTCCTTTTTTAATAATGTCTTTCTAAAATTTAGGCTTGCAAAAATGTCGAAAATCCTTATAATATGGTAGGTCTGCTATTGGGGGACTTTTCGTCCGCCGCCCTTTTCAGTACCAGCGGCGGCGCGTGCGGTGCTCTCTGCGCGGGATCTCCTGACGCGGAAAGGGCTTGTCAATGAGAATGATATCGTCCCCGATCTGCTTGATACACTCCCATGGGATGCAGTATTCCTCTCCCCGGCCGAACAGCCCGAAAAAGCGGTACGGCCCGGGAATGATGAGTGCGGTGAGCTGCCCGTCCGGCAGCCTGCATTCCACGTCGCCCACATAGCCCAGGCGGCAACCGTCGCAGATGTTGATGACCTCCTTGCAGCGGAAGTCGGCAAAGCGGCAGTTCATGCGCATCCCCTCCTGTTCCCTTTCATTGTATTTCCGGAACAGGAAGTCCTATCCCTCGCATTTCCCGCGACTTCTCTCCGGGCTATGCCGGAGAGAAAATTTTTTCTACGGAGGTTCCCCCACATGACAGAGATCCAGCTCAATATGTACCATGCCCTCGCGCTTGGCGCCGCCATGTACGCCCTCGGCCTGGTGCTGACGAAGAAGATCCCCGTGTTCAGCCGCTTCTGCATCCCCGCTCCCCTGGTCGGCGGTCTGTGCTTCGCAATCTTCAACACCATCCTCTATGCCACGGGCACGGCGGTCATCACCTTTGACGACACGCTGCAAACGGTCTTTATGATCTTCTTCTTTACGACCGTCGGCTTCACCGTCAGCATTCCGATGCTGCTCAAGAGCGGCAAATCCGTCATCATGCTCCTTATTTTGAGCGTTGTGATGATCATTTTGCAGAATGTCGTCGGCAGCGGCGTGATGGCGCTGATGGGCAAAGATCCGCTCTACGGTCTCGCCTGCGGCTCTATCTCGATGATCGGCGGCCCCGGCACGGCGGCGGGTATTGGTCCTGACCTTGACGCGGCCGGTGCCATCGGCGGCACGACGGTCGCCGTCGCGGCGGCGACGTTCGGCCTCATCTTCGGCTCGCTCCTCGGCGGCCCGATCGCCCGCAAGCTCATCGTCAAGAACCACCTGCGCGACGAGCTCGCAGAGCAGACGGTGGAAGAGGATGTCGACGACACGCATTACAACACCCACGCCAATAACTTTGTCTACGGTTTCCTGCTGCTGATGTTCTGCGCCGGCGTCGGCAACGTCGTCAGCGTTCTGCTCACGAACCTCTGCGGCTTCAGCTTCCCCATTTACATTGGTTCGATGCTCGTGGCCGTCGTCATCCGCAACGTGATCGACCACTTCAAGATCATGGAGTTCCCCGCCGCCGAGATCGGCACGATGGGCAATATGTTCCTCGCCATCTTCCTCTCGATGGCGCTCTCGGGCCTCAAACTCTGGCAGCTCGTCGACCTGGCGCTGCCGATGATCGTCGCCCTCGCCGCCGAGGTGCTGCTGATGGTCGTCTTCTCGCTGCTGGTCGTCTTCCCGGTCATGGGCCACGATTACGACGCCGCGATGATCACCGCCGGCTTCATCGGCTTCGGCATGGGCGCCACGTCCAACGCCATGGCCAACATGCAGGCCGTTTCCCGCCGCTACGGTCCCTCTCCCTCGGCCTACTTCGTCATCCCGATGGTCGGCGGCCTCTTCAACGACTTCTTCAACGCTGCGATCATTGCATTCTGTATCGGTCTTCTTGCGTGAGAACCGTTTGAGGGCGCAAAGTCCATCGAAGCGCGCCGAACGATAAAAAAATATCCCCGCCTCCCGTTCCGTATGTTTCCGCCGCGTGCGGACATACTGAAAGCACTACGCATGGGAGGCGGGGATTCTTTTTATGCTTGGCAAGGTGGAGATCTGCGGCGTGAACACGACGAAGCTGCCGACGCTGACCGCCGCGGAGACGGACGCGCTGCTTCATCGCGCAAAGGACGGCGACGCAGCCGCGCGCGAAAAGCTCGTCGAGGGCAATCTGCGGCTGGTGCTGTCGGTCATCCAGCGCTTTTCCGGCCGAGGGGAAAACGCGGACGACCTCTTTCAGGTCGGCTGCGTGGGGCTACTAAAGGCCATCGACAACTTCGACACTTCGCAGAATGTTCGTTTTTCCACCTACGGCGTGCCGATGATCATCGGCGAGATCCGGCGGTATCTGCGCGACAACAGCTCCATTCGCGTCAGCCGCTCGATGCGCGACACGGCCTACCGCGTCTTACAGGCGCGTGAAAAGCTCCAGCGCGAGCAGCAGCGCGAGCCCACGGTCGAGCAGATCGCGCGCGAGCTCGGCATCCGGCGCGAGGAGGTCGTCTTCGCCATGGACGCCGTATGCGACCCCGTGTCGCTCTTTGAGCCCATCTACTCCGACGGCGGCGACGCCGTGTGCGTCATGGATCAGGTGCGCGACAACAAGAACACCGACGAGGACTGGCTCGAGCAGATCGCGCTCAAGGAGGCCATGGCGCGCCTGAGCGAGCGCGAGCGCCAGATCCTCGCCCTGCGCTACTCCGACGGCAAGACGCAGATGGAGGTCTCGAGTGAGATCGGCATCTCGCAGGCGCAGGTCTCGCGCCTTGAAAAAAACGCCATCAAGAGCATCAAGAAGAATATGTAGACTCAGACAAAAGGGAGCGGAAATGTTTCCGCTCCTTTTTCCGTTTCTTCTCTTGACTTTATCCGCCATTTTATTACAATATAGTATGTATTTTTGCGCCGGTGGGATGCTCCTCCGGCAAATCCGGATCAAACGGAGGTTTCTTCCATGCATTACAACGTCATCATCATCGGCGGTGGTCCCGGCGGCATCTTCTCCGCCTACGAGCTGACAAAGGATCGCAGTGACCTGCGCGTCGCCGTGTTCGAGGCCGGTCACAGCCTTGAAAAGCGCCACTGCCCCATCGACGGCGACAAGGTCAAGTCCTGCATCCGCTGCAAGAGCTGCTCGATCATGAGCGGTTTCGGCGGCGCGGGCGCATTTTCCGACGGCAAATACAACATCACCAACGACTTCGGCGGCACGCTGCACGAGTACATCGGCAAAAAGCAGGCGCTCGACCTCATGCACTATGTCGACGAGATCAACATGGCCTACGGCGGCGAGGGCACGAAGCTCTACTCCACCGCCGGCACGAAGTTCAAAAAGCTCTGCATCCAGAATAAGCTCAACCTGCTCGACGCCTCCGTCCGCCATCTCGGCACGGACGTGAACCTCGTCGTGCTCTCGAACCTCTATGACCTGCTCAAGGACAAGGTCGACTTCTACTTCGACTCCCCCGTCACCACCATCGCCCGCGAGGGCGACGGCTACCGTGTCACCGTCGGCGAGACGGACTACACCTGCGACAAGTGCATCGTCTCCGTCGGCCGCGTCGGCAGCAAGTGGATGGAGGGCGTGTGCCAGGAGCTCAAGATCCCCACGAAGTCGAACCGCGTCGATATCGGCGTGCGCGTCGAGATCCCCGCCGTCGTCTTCTCCCACCTGACCGACGAGCTCTACGAGAGCAAGATCGTCTATCGCACGGAAAAGTTCGAGGACAACGTTCGCACGTTCTGCATGAACCCCAACGGCATCGTCGTCAACGAGAACACGAACGGCATCGTCACGGTCAACGGCCACAGCTATGAGGATAAGTCCCTCCAGACCGAGAACACGAACTTCGCGCTTCTCGTCGCCAAGCACTTCTCCGAGCCGTTCAAGGATTCCAACGGCTACGGCGAGTCCATCGCGCGCCTGTCCAACATGCTCGGCGGCGGCGTCATTGTCCAGCGCTTCGGCGATCTCGTCCGCGGCCGCCGCAGCACGGTCAAGCGCATCGAAGAAGGCCTCGTCACGCCGACGCTCGCGGCGACCCCCGGCGATTTGAGCCTTGTGCTGCCCAAGCGCATTCTGGACGGCATCATCGAGATGATCTACGCGCTCGACAAGATCGCGCCGGGCACCGCGAACGACGACACGCTCCTCTACGGCGTGGAGGTCAAGTTCTACAACATGGAGGTTGCGCTCGACGAGCACCTTGAAACGCCGTACAAGGGGCTCTATGTCATCGGCGACGGCAGCGGTATTACGCATTCGCTGTCGCACGCATCGGCGAGCGGTGTTTATGTTGCCAGAGAGATTCTGGAAACGGTTTAACAAAACCATTTGCAAATTGTTCCGCGCAGGCGCGGGGGGATTTCCTGCGCCGCGCAGGAGTGCGTAAAAGGGGGATACTCTCTTTCTCGAAAGAGAGTATCCCCCTTTGCAACCCCCGAGAGAAAGGACGAGGGGCCTTCCCCCTCGACCCCGCTCATTGCCGGTCTGTAGCTCGAAGAGCTGCAATGCTTGCCGAATCAGGTGCGGTGTACATGGCTTCGCCATGAATCCCTGCGATTCGTGACAACTCTCAACCGCGCCTTACTATCGTGAGGCGCGAGTGACGGTAGCACGGCGGCAGACTGC